>Ga0255348_1000096_pt1 | contig 47179 bp, 26 predicted proteins | sample CBST25v5metaG_FD_189945 | JGI IMG/M metagenome (GOLD analysis project Ga0255348, IMG submission 189945) | Peat soil microbial communities from Stordalen Mire, Sweden - C.B.S.T-25.v5 | ecosystem: Environmental > Terrestrial > Soil > Wetlands > Peat | place: Sweden: Norrbotten County, Stordalen... | reverse complement strand
GTCACGCACGTGTACGTATATGAGCCAGGGCAGCAGCGGGTGTACGCGCGACGGGTGGATGTGGGCGCGCTGATCGACAATGAAGTGGAAATCCTCAAGGGTCTCAGCGGCAACGAGCAGGTGGTGGTGGCGGGCCAGCAGAACGTGCGCGAAGGCTCGCCGGCAAGGATCACGGGGGGCGGCCAGTGAATCCCGTGCGCGCGGCTCTGCGCTATCCGCAGGTGACCCTGGTCCTCTCCGGCATGTTGTTTGTGGGAGGCCTCTATACGCTGTTTACCATGCCGCGGCGCGAGGACCCGAAGATCACCATCCGCACCGGCATTGTCGCCGCCGTTTATCCGGGCGCAACGGTCGGAGAGGTCGAGGACCAGGTTACACGCAAGATCGAGGAGCGGCTTTTCCGGTTTGAAGAAGTGCGCCGCGAAAAGACATTCTCCACCAGCCGCAACGGCATGGTGATTATCAATGTCGAGCTGAACAAGTCGGTCAAGAACCCGGATGAGTTCTGGTCCAAGCTGCGCCTCGATATGGCGCAACTGAAGGCCACCGGACTGTTGGCTGGCGTGCTCGGGCCGATGGTGGATTCCGATTTCGGCGACACGGTCGCGGTTCTGATTGCGGTGCATGGCGGGCACTATGGCCCAAGCGAGTTAAAGGATTACGCGCAGACCGTGGAAACGGGGCTGCGCACCATTCCGGCGGTGTCGAAGATCAAGCGTATCGGCGATCAGAAGGAAGAGATCGACATCGGCACGTCGACGGAACGGCTTTCGCAGTATGCCGTAAACCCGCTGAGGGTGATGCAGGCGCTGCAAGGGCGCAACACGGTGGCGTATGCGGGCCGCGTGCCGGCAGAGCAGAGCAAGGTGCCCATCGAATCGGGCGGGCGACTGAAGACGGAAGACGAGATCCGCCAGATCACGGTCGATGTTTCGCCCACCGGCCAACCGGTTCACATCGGCGATGTGGCTGATGTGGAGCGAGTCTACAAGGACCCCACAGAGTATGCGCGCTACGACGGCGAACAGACCATTCTGCTGTCAGTCGAGATGCACGAGGGCAACAACATTGTCGATTTCGGCAATACGCTCCGCGCGACGCTGAAAAATGTTCAGGCGACTCTTCCCCCGGAGGTGAAGCTGGACCTGGTCGCGGACCAGCCGAAGGTGGTTTCCGAGCGCATCGGCGACTTCTTCCGCGAATTCGGCATTGCCATTGTCGCGGTCATCCTGGTAACCATGCTGCTGCTGCCGATGCGTGTGGCGCTGGTGTCGGCGATCGCTATTCCGGTGTCAGTCTCGATGACCTTCGGCATGTTGGACGCCTTTGGCACCGAGTTGCACCAGGTGTCGATTGCAGCGCTGATTGTGGTGCTGGGAATGGTGGTGGATAATGCCATCGTGATTGTGGACAACTACGTGGGATTGCTGGACCGGAAAGTGCCAATCGACGAAGCGGCGGAGAGATGCGCCACGGAGATGGCTGTTCCGGTTCTGACTGCGACGCTGGCAATCATCGCGGCGTTTATCCCGCTGTTGCTGATTACCGGGGGCGCAGGCGAATTCATCCGTGCGCTGCCGATTGCCGTGGCCATCGCGCTAACCACTTCCTACATTGTGGCCATGCTGCTGACGCCGCTCCTGGCGCGCTTTTTTATCCGCCAAGGGCTCAGGGATCACGAGCAGGAAGATTCGGGTGCGCCGCGCAAAGTCACTCCGCTGGACCACATGCAAAGGTACTACAACAAGATCATCACGTGGGCCATGCAGAACAAGAAGCTGGTTCTGGTGTCCAGCGTGCTGGCTGTTGTGGTTGGGCTTGGGCTGTTGAACCTGGTGCCGCAACTGTTCTTTCCCCTGGCCGAGCGGGACCAGTTCGTGATGGATGTGTGGCTGCCGGAAGGCTCCAAGATCGAGGCTACCGACGCAGCCGTGCGCAAGATCGAAGCGGTCCTCAGCAGGGAGCCGCTGATGAAGTCGTACACCAGCTTTCTGGGCGAGAGCGCGCCCCGCTTCTACTACAACGTGAACCCGCAGGCGCCGGCCGCCAATTATGCGCAGATCCTGGTGAACACCAAGAAGGTGAAGGGAACGCCGCAACTGGTGGCGGCATTGCGGACAAGGCTGTCCGAAGCCGCTCCCGAAGCGAAGGTTTTCGTGAAGGAGTTGCAGCAGGGACAGGTAATGGAAGCTCCGGTTGAAGTGCGGATCGTGGGAGACGACATTTCTACGCTCGAAACGCTCGGCAATCGGATGCAAGATGTGCTGCGGCACACGGCTGGCGCAACCTACATCTATACAGATTGGCACGAGGATGCATGGCAGGTGGGCATCAATGTGCGCGAGGAAGTGGCCAACCGGATGGGACTGACCAATGCCGTCATCGCGCAGCAGTTGGCAGCGGGCTTTGAAGGCGCGCCAGTGACTACATTTTGGGAGGGAGACCGCGACGTGCAGGTGGTTCTGCGGCTAAACCCCGCGGAAAGACAGAGCTTCCAGAACATGGCCGACACTTATGTGATGTCTCCCGTGACCGGGGCAAAGGTTCCGCTGGAGGCAGTGGCGTCGCTCTCTCCTGATTGGCAACCGGGCAGGATCGTGCGCAGAAACGGCGTCCGCACGCTCAGTGTGCGCGCCTTTCCCAGCGGCAACCGCCTGGCCAGTGAGATTCTTGCCGACGCGCTCAAACAACTCGACGCGATGCCGCTGCCGCCGGGCTACCGCATCGATTACGGGGGCGAGTCCGAGAACAAGCAGGAGATTTCCGGCGAGATGCGGAATGCGCTGCTCATCAGCCTGGTGCTGATCTTCCTGATTCTTCTCTTCCAATTCCGTACCCTGGTTGACCCGCTGGTCGTAATGGCCGCGTTTCCGCTGGCGCTGCCCGGAGCCGCTCTGGGCCTGCTGATTACTCACAACACATTCGGCTTTACCGCATTCACCGGCATTTTAAGCGTGGGCGGTTTGGTCGTCAGAAACTCCATCATCCTGATCGACTACATCTACGAGCGGATGAAGGCTGGCGTGGAGCTGGAGCAAGCGGCTCTGGAGGCCGGCGAGCGGCGATTGCGGCCCATCTTCCTCACTTCGGCGGCCGCTGCGGTGGGCGTCATTCCCATGATTGTCTCCGGTTCGAGTCTGTGGTCGCCGCTGGCCAGCGTGATTGCGTTCGGGCTGCTGGGATCGATGTTCTTTACGTTGGTGGCCATCCCGGTTCTGTTCGTAGTGGTTCACCGCAAGCACGCGGCGGCAGTTCCAGCAAAGGCCGTTGCGGTTCTGCTGCTGTTGTTTGCGCTTACCGGCGTCGCGCGCGGCGAAACGCGGCGCATCACGCTCGAGGAGGCCGTCGCCCTGGCCACCAAGCAGAACTCGATCGTCAAGGAGGCGCACCTCAAGGAAAAAGAGATGAAGGCGAAAGTTGCGGAGGCGCGCGCCAATTACTTTCCGGTGCTGAGCAACGAAAGCGACGGCGCACACCTCCGAAGTATTGAACATATGGAAATCCCGATGGGAGCGTTGGGCGTATACCCGATCCCCGGCCCTGTTCCTGGAACAAATACTTCGCTTCCGCTTGGGCACCACGATTTTCTGCTGAGTACGACCACGGCGGCGCAGCCTATTACTCAGTGGTTCAAGATTCACGCCGGAGTCAATGTGGCGAAGGCGGATCTGGGCGTTGCGCACGACAATGCCCGTCAGGCGGAGAATGAAGTCGCCCTGAAGATGAAGCAGCTTTACTACGGCCTCTTGTCGGCGGAACGGCGCAAACAGGCGGCTGAGCTTCGCATCGAAGCCGGCGAAGAACGGTTGGGCGAGGCGCGCAACGGAGTCGAGGTTGGTGCGGTGCTGGAGTTGAAGGTGCTGGACGGCGAAGCGCAGATTGCAGAAGCGCGTCATGGGCTGGGATCGCTGGAAGACGCCATCTCCGACATGAAAGTGGAGTTCAACGATTTAGCCGGCCTGCCCCTGGACACTGAAGTGGAACTCGTCGCGCCTGAACCGGAATCCACAGATGTAACCGCCGGCGAATTGGAGACTGAAGCGCTGGCTCGCAATCCAGAGGTTGCAGCCGCTCAGCAGACGCTAAAGAAAGCACGCGCGGGCCTGAGCGCGGCGCATGCGGAATATATTCCGGAGATCGGAGCGTTTGCGCAATACGTTCATCAGGATGGCGTGCCGCTGCTGACTGAGAACAACGGTCTCATCGGTCTCAGGATGAACTGGACGCTCCTGGAGTTTGGCAAGCGCAGCGGGCAGGTTCATGAGCGCCAGGCGCAGGTAGCGGAGGCCGAAGAGAATCTTCGTCACGCGGAGAATCGCGTGCGCGTGGATATAGAAAAGGAAGTGCGCAAGGTGCGGCGCGCGGAAACCGGACTGGAAGCGGCGCGCGAAAGCGTGGCGGCCCGGACCGAGATGAGCAGGATCACAGCCAATCAGGTGGAAGCGAAGATCGTAAACGCCTCCGCGCTCAAAGAAGCCAATGCGCAACTCGCTGAGGCCGAGGCTGGCCTGTTTCAGGCGGAGGCGGAGCGCAGCACGGCACGCGCCGAACTGGAACGGACGATGGGACGACAGTAGCTCAGGAACAATTGATTCACGCGTTGCAACCCAGGCATGCTTTTTGTTTTCTCAGAGGTATTGGATAAGAACCCGCTTCATGTATTTGCTCTCCAGCAGTTGGGCAATGCGCTTCACGATATTGCGCCGAAGGTCTAGCTCAACCGGGATGTTGGGATCCTGGTGCGCTTCATTGATTCTGGTGCCGACGGCGAACTTCACAATATCGCTATCGAGCAGCATGGCCGCAAGCTTTACGGCCGGATTGGACCTCATGTCTTCGGGAGCGAAGTCCTCCTCAAGAAGACGAAGCACTTCGCCCAGTGTGAGCGTGCCCTCCGTCACCAGCTCAAAGCCTTCCATCCTGGCGGCGGGAGGGACTCTGGGGTGAAGCGGCTGCTGCATGTCGATTTGAATGGCGCGGTTCAGCAGCCGCGAGATGATGTTGGCCGTTGTTCCGCCGCAGATGACTTTGCGCCCCGGAGTGTGTTCCGCCATCATGGCAAGATCATTATCGTGAGCGCGATTGAACGGGGCCCCTGTCATCACCAGCAGTTGACGAGGACTGCGGAAGTAAACCACGGCGCAGGTAATGTCGTCTTTCGCGCTGAGGCCGTCAACTTCCTCCGCTTTGGCAACCAGTAGGCGCGACAACTCGCGGGCTGAGATAAAAGGATACCGGTCAATTTTCTCGCGAACAAACGCTTCAACATTTTCCAATCCCCAGCCGAGGGGGGTGCGGTACTCACCCATGCCTGCTTGCGTAATGCCATCGGAAAAGAAAATGATGCGGTCTTCGCGCTGGACCTCAAAGCTGGAGAAGCTGATGACGCGGTCTTGCCAGCGCTTGGGACGCATTTCGGTTTTCTGAACAACCAACTCGCCCTTGGGACGAATCAGCAAAAAAGGCGGGTTGCCGTGCTCGATGATGCGGGTCTCGCCGGTCGAGGCCATATCGACGACGGTGAAGGTCGAATAGCTGATCTTGCGCACGCTGCAGATGGGCAGCGTGTCCATGATGATTTCGGCTGACTTGCGTGTATCCATCGCGCTGGCCGCGAATTTCAGAGCCATGGTCGCCGTCATGGAGGCAAGCACGCTGGCTTTCACGCCGCTGCCCAGACCGTCGGAAAGGACAGAGACGATGCGGCCTTCCTGCTTCACTTTCTCGGAAAGAAAGACATCTCCAGAGATCAGTTGGCCGTGCTTGGCCCGCTGGCAGTAATCGACCTCAATATAGCTCTCGGCGCTCGTCAAGACTGCCCCTCGCTGTCGTCAACCTCTTCGGGGCTGAACGAGTGCACGATGGAGTTGAGTATGATCTCCGAATCGGCGGCATTCTCGCCGAGAAGATACGCGATCTGCTGCACGGTTTTCAGATTTTTCTGGATGACCTCGCGGGCGCGCCCGATGATCTGCTCTTTCTGGAAGACGGGCTTGGTAATGTCCTGAAAGATTCCGCACAGCACAGAGTTAGGCTCGATGGTGAAGACACTGGTGTTCAGGATGCTGTGCTGGTAGCGGATGTCGTGGCCGACAATATCCTCGCCCGATTCGAGCACGCGGCGGAACAAATTGGAAAATGGTGTCACGGCGCCCAGAACGCTGCCAGTAACATTCACAGACGCCTCGGCGTCTTCAGAGAAGAGACGCACGAAGTTCGCATTGCACTCGATGATCTTCAGATCCTCATCAACAATGACTACCGCGGACGGCATTCTTTGGAGGAGCGCAATGGCCTTTTTCTGAGCTATCTTGCGGGTGTATGTGGCGCACATCATGCGCCCGGCGTTGCCAGCGATCATGGCGCGAGCGAAGTCGCGGCAAGTGTCGTATCCGCAGCCCGCGCAGTTCAATTCATCATCGGCAGAATGCTTTCCTATGGTGCGCAACGCTTCACTCAATTGCAGGTCGCTGTATTCTTTGCGAATGACCGGCGAGGCCGCGTAGTCGCAGGCGATATCAAGCGAGAGCTTGCGCGGGAACTCGCCGGCAGGCCGGGCGTGTTGGATGACTTCATTGCGGCGGCGGGCGAGCGATGTGTCGCGCGCGGCTTTTGGCCCGTTAATGCAAGAGCCGGCACATGCGGTCATCTCAAAAAAGGTGCTGTGCTCGGGCTTCCATTCGGAAATTTCTTTCAAAGTCTGCTCGACATTCGACATTCCGGAGACAGCTATGAACTGCAAATTTCCGGCTTCACCGCTCCCTGTAAGGCCAGGAGCCATCCCGCCCTCAATGGGGAAGAGCGTTCCCTCCTGCGCTTCCTCCGGCGCAAAGCGATCTTCCAGCATTTCAGGGGTCTCGGCAAGATTGATCTTCTCTTCATTCAGCCAGTAGCTCAGATCCTCAAAGGTCAGCGCTACATCAAGCAGCCCCGGATTCTTTTCGGCCTCCATCTTCTCCGCGACACAAGGCCCGATAGAAACAATTGCAATGTCGTTGCCATAATAGGCGCGCAGCATTTTGCAATGCGCCAGCAAGGGGGAGAGGACTCCGCAAAGAAAGGGCGCGCATTCCGGATGATACTTGCTGATGAAATCGACGACCGCCGGACAAGCGGAAGATATCCAGAGCCGGTTCGGCTCGCCGCTCATCAGCGACAAGACTCCGGCCGAAACCTGCTCGACGCCGAGAGCGGTCTCCGACACGGCAAAGAAGCCCAGCTTCTTCAGCGCATGAATCAACTGCCCCGGACGCACGCCGGGAAACTGCGCCACAAACGAAGGAGCCAGCGAGGCGACCACCGCGCGCTTGCACTTCAGCAGAGTTTTGACGCTGGGCAAATCGTCGCAGACTTGTTTCGCGTTGCTGGGGCAAGCCAGCACGCAATTACCGCACAGAATGCAGAGTTCAGGCACGACCTGAGCACAGTTATCTTGCACCCGAATCGCCTTCACCGGACACTCGCGAATGCATTTATTACAATCCTGACATTCGCGCTTCAGGGTCTTGATGAAATTAGATTGTTCCATGATCTCCCCCCAGCGGACCGCCGAGCTGATCAAGCAGTTCACGCAATTTTTCCGTGGTTAATCCATGGTGGGAGTCTCCGCCAATGGTGAGATTGGGCCCCTGCTTGCACTGGTCCTGGCAAAGCCTGCCCGTCAGGCGAACAGAGTCCTTCAATCCGTGGCTCTGGATGAACGCATTGATGATAGCAAGATTCTCGGAGTTCCCTCGCGCGAAACAGGAACTCCCGAGACAAACCTCAATTTCTAGAACGCCGTCTTGCGAGAGCATGGTCACCTCATCCTGCCTGCAACTGCCTAAACTGCGAACGAGCATCCGGCTGATCGCTCACCGGTGTCTCTTGGAGCACGCCTCTTCCGCCGGGCCCGCGACCGGGAAAACGGTCGAGCGAGTGAATCTGTCCGCGCAGGCATTGATTGCAATCCGTAGCGGTTTCATCGATGCAAACCTTTGCCGGATAAATTTCATACAGACGGCGATACTTCACCGGGGTAAGATTCGGCATGACCACATTCGCGCCAGCCTGGAGCCCCAGCTTGCGTCCATCGACTTTGTTGATCGTGGCCAGCGCAGTGGTGCTGGGAATGTTTGTGTCCGGGCACGTAATGCGCGTCAGCGCGATCATTTTGTAGACCATCTCTTCGCAGTTCGGAGCCTGCTCGGACGGGGCAATTTCCGGACGGAGCGCACCGGTGCCCAACGGCGTTGCTGGGTGCGCAATATACGGGCCGATGCCGATCATGTCGAGATTCAGCGCGCGAAATGTGAGAATGTCCTCAGCTAAACTTTCAAACGATTGGCCGGGAATGCCGACCATCACGCCGCCGCCTGCTTCGTAGCCGAGGTTCTTGAGCTGACGCAACAGAGTCAAGCGATCAGGCCCCCCGGGATTGCGGAGAGGATGAATGATGCGGAAAAGGTTTTCGTCGGAGGTTTCGAAGCGGAGCAGGTAACGATCCGCACCCGCAGAGCGCCACAGCCGCAATTCGTCTTGCTGGCGCTCGCCCAGACTGAGCGTTACCGCCAACGCTGTTTCGCGCTTGATCCAGCGCACGATCTCCGCGATCCATTCGGCGGTGAGCAGATCATCTTCACCGGCCTGCATCACGACGGTGCCGTAGCCGAGACGCTCGGCCTGGCGGGCGCAGTCGAGAATTTCATCGCGCGTCATGCGGTAGCGGGGCAGATCGCGATTGCCCTGCCGCAGTCCGCAGTACATGCATTGCCTCATGCAGTGACTGGAGATCTCGATCAGGCCGCGCAGATGCACGGCATCTCCGACGCGCTCCCGGCGGACCTCGTTGGCCCATTGATATAGCTCCGCGAGGCGAGACGGCCTGCTTTCGCGGAGCCAATCAATGAGATCGAGTTTGGCAAGTTCAGCCACGGTTAGTTGACGAGACTCACGCCGATATCGAGATCGGACAAACTACTGACACCGACCGCTTCCAGTTGCCCCTGGCGCGCCTCTTTGTATGCGGCCAGCGCATCCGGAAAAGGCTCAAGAGCGCGTTCAAGAATGCCCAGCGAATAGGCGATTACCAGACCGTAGTTGGTGATGGGCACTCCCTGGCGATGGCACTCGGCAATGCGGCTGAGCATCTCCTGACGATTGCTCATGCAAGCGCCGCAATGAATCACGAGCTTGTAGGGCGAGAGATCCTGAGGGAAATCGCGGCCCTTTACCGAGGTGAATTCCAGCTTGCCGCCGACGTACTGCTCCAGCCAGCGAGGAATCTTTACGCGGCCAATATCTTCTTCGATGGGGTGATGCGTGCAGGATTCCGCCACCAGCACCTTGTCTCCGGGGTGAAGCGAATCCACGGAAACGGCAGCCCTGGTCTGAGCAACGAGATCGCCCTTCAGCCGCGACAAGAGAATCGAAAACGCGGTGAGCGGAACGGAATCCGGAGTAATGCGCGCCACCTGCTCGAAGACCGCCGCATCGGTGACAACGATGCTGGGAGGTGTCTTCAAATTGTCCAGAGCCTTTTGCAATCCCGCGTCTTTCACAACCACGCAGCAAGCCTCGCCGTCGAGAAGATCGCGAATGGATTGCGCCTGAAGCTGCTTGATGCGGCCCTTGGGCGCTTCCTTGTCGATGGGCATCACCAGCACGGCCGTTTCATCCGGCCCTACCAGATCGCGCAAAAGCACCGGGGACTCGGCGGATTCCGCCGGCGCAATTTTCGCGAGCTTTGCGCGGAATTCATCCACGCCTTTGCGGGTGGTCGCGACGAGTTCTACATAGGGGAGCTTTTCCTGTTCGAAGCGGAACAAGTGCTCCGGATCGGGCGAGCGCAAATCCGCTTTGTTCACCGCAACAAGCACGGGAATTCCATGCGAGCGGAGTTCGGCAAGAAGCTTCTCCTCGAAGTCGGTCCACACACCGGACTCGACGACGAGCACGCCGACATCGGAGCGAGCGATAGCCTGGCGCGTCTTCTCGATGCGCTGCGCGCCGAGCGCGCCAACGTCATCCACTCCGGCCGTATCAACAAAAAGGACCGGCCCGATGGGAAGCAGTTCCATTGGCTTCTCGACCGGATCGGTCGTTGTGCCCGCCACCGCCGACACGATTGAAACCTGCTGCTGAGTAATGGCATTCAGCAGGCTTGATTTGCCGACGTTGCGGCGTCCGAAGAAGCCGATGTGCAGCCGAAACCCTTTTGAAGTTGCTCGTATCATGGTGTCTGCCTTTTCTTTTCTTCAGCGTGTTGGAAAATGCGTCGACTATATTGGTTCAAATCGCGCAGGGGCTAAAGCCCTCTCTGTTTTTCGGCCCCTCTCGGCACGACTGAAGTCGTGCCCTGATACAAAGCGGGCCTTTGAAGTGAACCCTAAACAAAAACGTCCCGTTCGCCACGGCGGACCTGATTCAGCATGGGCAGCGCGGTAGCGGTTTGTTGTGCATCCATATTTTGCAGTTCAATGGAGATGAGTTTTTCGCCGGCGGCCTTTGCTTGCGGCGTGGCGTAGTCGGAAAGATATTCCTGAAACGTGGAGAGCGCGTTGGGGTGGCAGTGGTACTTGATCTCTCCGGGTTTGGCCATGTCCATAAAGTCCTGGCCGGTGCGTCCCAACCGGTAGCAGGCGGTGCAGAAGGAAGGCAGATAACCGAGCGAGACAACGTCGCTGATAACCGCTTCCATGGGGCGGTGATCGCCCAGTTGAAACTGGCTGCCGTTGGGGTCGCCTTCACCGTCTTTGTAGCCGCCTGGATCGGTGCGGCTGCCGGCGGAGATCTGAGAGATGCCGACCTCAAGCGTTGCGCGGCGCACGTCAGTGCCTTCGCGCGTGGACATGATCATTCCCGTGTAGGGAACCGCAAGGCGCATGATGGCGATCATCTTGAGGAAGTCAGCGTCGCTGACAGGATGCGGAGGCTGGGAAGCAATGTCGGAACCCACAGCCGGCTCCATGCGCGGGAAGCTGATGGTGTGCGGTCCTACGCCGAATTTCTTCTCCAGATGCTGGATGTGCTGCATCATGGCGATGATCTCGAAGCGCCAGTCGTAAAGCCCAAAGAGAACGCCGATGCCGACATCGTCGATACCCGCCGTCATGGCCCTGTCGAACGAGGTTGTGCGCCAATCGTAATCGCGTTTGGTGCCTTTCAGGTGAACCGACGCGTAGGTGGGGCGGTGGTAAGTTTCCTGGAAAAGCTGAAAGGTCCCGATGTTCGCGGCCTTGAGTTGCCGGAAACGTTCTGTGGTTTGCGGGGCCAGATTCACATTGACGCGCCGGATCTCACCGGGACCGATCTTGGTCTCGTAAATGGTCGCGATGGAGTCGAGAATGTATTGAAATCCCTGCGGCGGCAATGCTTCCCCGGAGACCATCAGAATCCGCTTGTGGCCCTGACGAATCAGGATGCGCGTCTCTTCCGCAATCTCTTCCTGCGTGAGAGTGCGGCGCTTGAGATCTGCGTTTGTCGCACGGAAAGCGCAATATGTGCACTCGTTCGCGCAGCGGTTGGAAATGTAAAGCGGCGCGAACAAGACCAGCCGCGTTCCGTAAATCTCTTCCTTGATCTGCTTTGCCGTCGAGAAGATTTCAGCCAGCAACTCCGGACTTTCTACAAACGAGAGGCAAGCTACTTCGTCCATGGAAAGCCCGTGCATCTCGCGCGCTTTCACCAGCAGTTCACGGACCCGTGAAGGCTCCGGGCGCCGGCTCTTCGCCAGTATGCTTTCTATCTCCTGCTCGCAAATAAAATCCGCTCGTTCGTGAGTAATCAAGGTATTCTCCTCTCGAATCACTCAACCGGCGTCAGGGCTTGCTCAATCCTTGTCGGCTGTCTGTGCCGGGTTGTCGCTCTCGATCCGGCTGTTTAGAGCTTCAATTGCCTTTGCGGCGGTGCAGTGATGAACGCACTCGCCGTCGATCATTACATTTGGTCCGTGCTCGCATTGCTCGAAACAGAAGCCGGCGCGCACATCAAGGCGGCCTTCCAGTCCGTTCTGTTCCGCGTGGCGCAGTACTCCATTGAGCGCATCCTGCGAGCCTTTCACGAAGCAATTCGTTCCCAGGCACACGCTTACTTTGATTTTGTCCGCTTCCCTGGATTCCATGAGCGGAAGAGATTCATCCGCAATGCGGCGGCGGCTCTGGTAACTGGTGTGAAGAAGATGATGGGCCCTCTCTCCGCCGATCTCTCCGAGAAAATTGGCGTAGCACTCCGTGATGAAGACGTTGTCCTGCGACTTATGCAGTTGCAGCATCTTGTCCGCGTTATACAAGCCTTTAGTCCTGAGCGCGCGCGCGGTTGTCGAAGTTGTCACCGGCTGTCCCGCGCCTCCGACGCAGCCGCCGGGGCAGGCCATCACCTCAATCAGGTCGTAATGGCTTTTACCCGCCCTCACTTGTTCGGCGACGACGTGGGCATTGCGCAATCCGTGGACGACAGCCAGCTTGAGTTCCGATCCGTTGACCTGGATGGTGGCTTCGCGCAGGCCGGAATCGCCGCGCACTTGCTGAAATTCAACGTGCTCCAGTTTCTTGCCGGTGACTTTTTCCGCGGCGTAGCGCAGAACGGCTTCCATCACGCCGCCCGAGTTTCCAAAGATGACTCCGGCGCCGGTGTAGAAGCCGAAGGGCATATCGAAGGATTCAGGTTGCAAACTGCTGAAGACGATGCCGGCGGACTTGATCATCTGGGCCAATTCCTGCGTGGTCAAAACATAATCCACGTCCGGGTCGCCATCAACGCCCATTTCCGGGCGCTGAGCCTCGAACTTCTTGGCCGTGCACGGCATGATAGCCACGACTTTGAGATTCTTGCGTTCAACCTTGAGCTGATCGGGAAGCATCGCCTTCACCAGCGAGCCGAACATCGCCTGCGGAGAACGGCACGTGGAAAGATTGGGCAGCAGTTCAGGGAAATACTGCTCCGCGTACTTGACCCAACCGGGGCAGCAGGAGGTGAACATCGGCAGAGTTCCGCCGGCCGCCTTGCGCTCCAAAAACTCCGTGCCTTCTTCAATCACCGTAAGGTCGGCGGCGAACGATGTGTCGTAAATCTGGTTGAAGCCGAGTTGCTTGAGAGCGGCAACGATGCGACCGGTGGTGATCTCTCCCGGCTGCAGGCCAAAGCACTCGCCCAGGCCCACGCGCACGGCGGGAGCAATCTGTACAACGACCGTGTTTTTCGGATCGGCGAGCAAGTTCCAAACCTGCTCGACCTCGGACTTTACCGTCAGCGCGCCGGTGGGGCAGACGCTGGCGCATTGCCCGCAGTTGACGCATTCCACGTCGCCCAGCAGTTTGCCGAAGGCCGGCTGCACGCTCACTTCGTGGCCGCGATGCGCAAAATCAATCGCGCCGATGCCCTGAATCTCAGAACACATACGCACGCAGTCGCCGCAGAGGACACATTTATTGGGATCGCGAACCAGGGAGGGAGAAGACTCGTCCAGCGGAACAGGCTGGTGCACTGACTTGAAGCGCACCTTTGTCACGCCCAGCCGCAGGGCCAGGCTTTGCAACTGGCAATTCGCGCTGCGCGAGCAGGTCGGGCAGCTTTGATCGTGGTTGGCCAGCAGCAACTCCACTGCGATTTTGCGAATCTCGCGGATCTCCGGAGTTGTGGTCAGAATCTTCATGCCCGGCTCCGGCGGCGTGGAACATGCGCCCTGGATTCCGCGCCCTTCCACTTGCACCAGACAGAGGCGGCAAGCGCCATACACGCTGAGTTCGGAGTGATAGCAGAACGTGGGCAAATCGATGTTCGCCTTGCGAACTAGTTCGAGCAGGTTTCGCTCTCCTTCGATCACCACCGTCTTTCCATCGATCGTCAAAGTTGGCTGCGTGACCTTGTTCATCTGGCTATATCCCCTCGATCGCGTGAATCTTGCAGGCTGTGGCGCAGGCGCCGCACTTGATGCACAGCTCAGGATTGATGTGATGCGGCTGCTTCTTTTCTCCCGTGATGGCTCCGGTCGGGCAGGCTTTAATGCACAGCCCGCAGCCCTTGCACTTCTCCTGATTGATCTCCGGCCGCTGCAGCGCCTTGCACCGGCCCGTGCGGCAACGCTTCTCGAAGACGTGCTCTTCGTACTCCTTGCGGAAGTAGCGCATGGTGGAGAGGACAGGATTCGGCGCCGTCTTTCCCAGGCCGCACAATGAACCGACCTGCACCGCTCGTCCCAACTTTTCCAGGAGGTCAAGCGTGTGTTGATCGGCCCGTCCTTCAATCACGTCGTCCAGCAGCGCAAGCAGCTGCCGTGTTCCTTCCCTGCACAGCACGCACTTGCCGCAGGATTCGCGCTGCGTAAACTCCATGAAGAAGCGCGCGATGCTCACCATGCAGGTGCCCTGGTTCATTGCCACCAGCCCGCCGGAGCCGACCATTGCGCCCACCGAGCGCAGAGACTCATAAGCCAGTGGAAGATCGAGATGATCCTCGGTCAGGCATCCACCGGAAGGACCGCCGATCTGCACGGCCTTGAATCCGGTCTTCCAAATCTTTCCGGCGTCGTCCGTGACGCCGCCGCCGATGTTGTAGACGATCTCGCGCAGCGTGGTTCCGAAGGGAACCTCGACTAGGCCGGTGTTGGAGACGTGACCGGTGAGAGCGAAGGTCTTGGTGCCCGGAGAATCCTTGGTGCCGATGCTGCGAAAAACCTCGGGCCCATCGTTGAGAATGCGGGAAACATGCGCCAGCGTCTCGACGTTGTTGATGATCGTCGGCTTGCCCCACAGACCGCTTTGCGCGGGGAAAGGCGGCTTGGGCCGCGGCATACCGCGCTGGCCTTCGATGGATGCGATCATGGCCGTCTCTTCGCCGCAGACGAAAGCGCCTGCGCCTTCCATCACTTCACACTTCATGGACAGGCCGGTTCCGAAGGCGTTCTTTCCCAGGATGCCTTCGCGCTCCGCCGCTGCCACGGCGCCACGCATGCGCTCGACGGCCAACGGATACTCGGCGCGAACGTAAACCAACATCTCGTTGGCGCCGATGGCCCGAGCCGCAATCATCATGCCTTCAATGACGCTGTGGGGGTTGCCCTCCATGACGGAGCGGTTCATGAACGCGCCGGGATCGCCCTCGTCGCCGTTGCAGATGATGTACTTCTTGGGAGAATTCTGGATCCTCGCCGCTTCCCACTTTCGTCCTGTTGGAAAGCCGCCGCCGCCGCGGCCGCGCAGCCCGGAGTCGAGGACGGTCTTGCAGATTTCTTCGGGAGACATTTCGACGAAGGCTTTCTTCGCCGCGCGGTAGCCGCCGTGCAGAATGTATTCGTGAATATCCTCGGGATCGAGGAAGCCGCACTCGCGCAGCACCAGGCGATCCTGGCGCGCATAGAAAGGATTGTCTTCAATTCCGCGGCAGCTCTTGCGCGTGGCGGGATCCTTGTAGAGGAGCCGTTCAACAACCTGGTGACCGACTAACGTCTGTTGCACAATTTCGGCAACGTCTTCGGCGTGAACCTTGGTGTAAAGGATGCCGTCCGGCACCACGGAAACCAGCGGCCCCATCTGACAAAATCCCTGACATCCGCTCTTGGACAGCCGTACCTCATCGCTGGCGGCTTCGGGGCGAAGTTCGAGAATCACGTGCAGACCGGCGCCGGTCATCTGGCTTTTGAACTGCTCGAAAACCTTCATGGCTCCGTTGGCCATGCATCCGGTTCCAGCACATATAATCACGCGCCGCACTTGCGCCAGCGTGGAGATTCCGTGCCCATTTTCTGGAGTCAAAGTTTGAGCTTCCGCGTTACCCATGGCACTCCTCGGCCGAGGGCTGCTCAGCATTAACTGCGGAGGCTGTGCCAAGCGACGCCTCCATAGCCTTGATCTCATCCACCAGAGCGACAGCGCGCGCCGGAGTGATCTGTCCGTACACTTGCTCGTCGATGACCACCACCGGAGCCAGACCGCAAGCACCCAGGCAGGCAACCGTCTCAACAGTGAACATCATGTCGGTCGTAGTCATGTTTTTTTCGGTCGTGCCGAGCTTTTCGCGCAGCGCGTTCAACACCGGAAGGGATTGCTTGACGTGGCACGCCGTTCCGTCGCAGATGCGGATGACGTGTTTGCCCTTAGGCTCCAGCGCAAAGTGCGCGTAAAACGTGGCCACGCCATAGACGCGCGCCGGAGGAATATTCAGCGAGGTCGCCACATAGGTGAGCACCTCTTCCGGCAAATATTGGTATTCGTGTTGAATCGCCTGCAGGATCGGAATCAATCCTGACGGACGGCGTGCGTAACGATTGAGAATCTGGCACACCTGCTCGAACTTATCTCTTTCGGGGTTCTCTGCCTTGAAGTTCTCTACTCGATCAACGGCAATTGGCATCGACGCCATCTAAACGGCCTCCCTCTCTTGGATTGGCACTCGGAATCGTCTAGCCAGTTTCCAGGAAAGCGAAGCCAGCGAATTGTAAAGATCTTCGTTATGCACGATGATGTTTTCGGGGACTTTGAGCTTGACGGGGGCGAAGTTCCAGATAGCCTGGATACCACCTTTCACCATCTCCTCGGCAACTGTCTGTGCAATATCAGCCGGGGTTGTGATGATGCCGAGGTGGATGCTCATCCGCTGAGCGAGATCGCCAAGCTGCTCCACGGGCAATACCGCTTTTTCATGGATCCATTGGCCGATTTTTTCCGAGTCGGTGTCAAAAGCAGCCACAATCCGCAAGCCAAACTTCGAGAACCGTTCGTGGCCGAGCAGCGCAGTGCCCAGATTCCCCACTCCCACCAGAAACGCCTCGTTGATGTTGTTCCAGCCAAGAAACGTCTCGATGGCCAGGATGAGTTCGGGAACTGAGTAGCCGGTCTTCGGCTTGCCGATGATCCCCGTATATTGCAGATCCTTGCGGACTTGCACAGGGACAAGGCCCAGATCCAAGCCGATCACGCTGCAAGAAACCCGGCTAATCCCTTTAGCCTCAAGGTCTTTCAGGTAATGGTGGTACTGGGGAAGACGTCTCAGGCTTGGCTGCGGAATCGCAGGCGCCTCCAGACGTTTGACAGGCAGAACATTCGATAAATCACTATCGATATTCATATATCGAGCTTATGGCTGGCCAGTTTTGCAAACCGTGACAGCGGTCACGATAGGCCAAGAGCAAGTGCGGGGTTAGGGCTAACCTATAAATATTTTATTATGAGTTATTTACATTCGACGATAGGGCACGGGTTGCGAATCTTCTCCGGGCAGTGCCAGTCAAGTGAGACTGCCTGCGGCCTCAATAAAAAACGAGCGCGAGTCTGCTAATAAATCAGTTTGAGCGAGAACTGAATTTGCCGCGAGTTGCCTGCCGTCTTCGAGATTTCTCCGAAGCCCGATCCGTTGAGAATGTTGGCCGGCAGCCCCATATTCACAATGTTGAACAGATTGAAGAATTCAGAGCGGAACTGCAGATCGGCACGCTCGGCTCCGCTCTTGCGGCGGCCGAAGGGTGTGTCCTTGATGAGCGCGAAATCGTAGTCGTAGTAAGCAGGGCCACGGAAGGTGTCGCGGCCCAGCGTGCCAAAGAGGCCCTGGTTGGGTCCGGTACCGCCAGCCATGTGGACGGGAATGGAAAAGAAATCGGTGCCATTGTTGGCGCCCTCGCCGAAATAATCCTGGCGATCTTGCCGCGCGGTAGACAGATGCGGCTTTGCAATCTGGTCAGGCCGATCCACGCCACCATTGCCCGCGCCCGTCTGCTGAATACCGCTGAAGACTGTAAACGGCGCGCCGGAACTGATGCTCGATATGCTCAGCAACTCCCAGCCGTAAGTCGCTTTGCGGCTCACAGGCCGAAGAAACTGCACACTCTCCAGATGCAGATCCTGCGCCAGGCTAAGACTGAAGCCGTGGGTAATGTCAAAGGCGGACGGTCCCTTTTCCGGATGCGTGTCATAGGGGTTCTGCGAGAAACCTGAAGCAACCGCGCCCGTGGATCCGGTGCCGCCGAGCACTTCGCTTGTCGTGTCGATCGACTTGCTCCATGTGTAGCTGGCCTGGATGCCTGGGCCGCCGTGACCTACTGAGCCGGCAAGAGAGGCCTGGAGTGCATGGTACGTGGAGTGCGAATCGTTCGTTATCACGTTCTCCACGCCAAAGCCGCCTATGACGTTGCCCGCGCTATCAAATTGGGTATGCGGCGCAAAGGCCGGGCTTGCTCCCGGAAACGCGTTGGGGAAGCTGTAACGGGGCAGCTTCTCTGCCGCCGTCCCCACATAGGCCGCATCGGCTGTGAGGTTGCCGAATTTGCGCTCCAGGCCCAACGTCCAGGTGTAGAGCGTGCCATTGCCGAAGGCCGGATTGATGCCGCTGAGGTTGAGCGCGCTCACCGCGCCGCCCTGAGTGAGAGCTGCCATGTCTTTTTCGAAGCGGTCCACATCCATGATGGTGTTCGCGGGAATGTCCTTGGTATTCCCCGAACCTATGATGTTCGTTCCCTGCAGCGAGTAGGCAGTGGGCAGTTGCGCGGGCGTCAGTTGGAAGCCGTATTGAATGGGAAAGACCGCGGCGGAAACCAGGCGCGGATAGATGGTAAACGGCGTCGAGCCGGTAAGGAAGTTATCCTGCCAGATATTGGGCGGAATGGTAGTCACCGCACCGCCCGCGTGGGCTGAGAAGTTGCTCGCCACTTGCCACGTCGCCTGCACCCGCGGCGCCCACGCCTTCCACTCTGTGCGATAACCCGGCTGCGGATTGACCACGAACTGCTGCACGCCGTCGATCATCTGGAACGACGATGTGCGCCTGGCGCGCTCTGAAATCGGTGTGTAAAGTTCCCAGCGAATGCCGTAGTCCAGCGTGAACCTCGAAGTCAGCTTCCAGGTATCCTCAAAGTATGCGTTGACGTCGTTGCGGCTGATGGCGGCGGGGCCCATGTGCTGACCGCCGGAGATGAACTGCGGCGCCAGACCAACCGTGTACACAAACGAACTGCCGGAAAGAAAACCGGAGAGAGTATCAGGCAGCGGATCACCGGTCAGAATGTTGTGCGTGCCGCTCTCGGAGGGAATCGCCTCAGTCGCATACGCAGTTCCGCCGCCAAAGTCGTATTCGCCGTTGGGACTGATGCCAAAGTACGTTGTGTCGCGATTGCCGCGAAACTCCGCGCCAAACTTGACGGCATGCTTCGCGGTCACGTATGCCACGTTTTCGCGGCCCTGGAAGAGATTGCCGTAGGCCTGCATCACCGAGCCGGCGGCGGAGTTGAAGGCCTCGAACAATCCATCGTTGAATTTGACTGCGGGGTCGGTCTGGTTGGGCGTGGGAAAGCCCGGCGTGGAGCGGGTGATGCTGACGGACGACTCAAATGTCAGCCGCGGTGTGGCCGTGCGCGTCCATGTGCCCACTACATTGCGCTGGCGGTCGATGTATTGCACACCAAAGGAGGGATCGACGGCAGTCTGGTCGGGATTGGTGGTGGGTCCGGTGAGGTTGTCGAAGTTGAAGCGCGCAAAGAAGCGATCCTTCGCTGATATTTTATGATCCAGCCGGACCTCGAATTGATTTGCATTTGTGGTCACCTTTGAGGCAGTGGCGTAGGTGCGCGCTCCGTAGGGGCCAGTGAGATCATTCGGCTGCGGATAGCGCGCAAGAACTGCAGCAATGGCCGGATCGACAGGAACATTCAGCGTGTCTGTGCTGCCGTCAGCGTAGGTCACAGGGTCAATGCCGAGGCGTTCGGACGCGGTGGGCACGGGAATCACCTGCGTAGTGCCCAGCACTTGCCGGAAGCCCTGGTACTCAAAGAAGTAGAAGGTCCCTTTGCGGCCGTCGAACATGCGGGGCAGATAGACTGGGCCGCCGTTGGTGAAGCCAAACTCGTTGCGCCGGAAAGGCGGAATGCGGCCGGGATAGGCGGGCGTGGGATGGTCAAAGTAATTGCGCGCGTCAAAGGAGGAGTTGCGGACAAACTCGAAGACGGAACCATGAGAGCCGCTGGAACCGGAGCGGGTGCGAATGTTGGTGAAGCCAGCCGCGCCGCGGCCGATCTCCGCAGGCATCCAGCCAGAGCTGGAATCGATGCCTTCCACCGCGTCCACATTGAAGTTGGAAAATGTTGAGCCGCCCATCTCGGGATCGCTGATGTCGGCACCGTCCATAGCGAAAGTGGCTTCCACACCGCGCTGGCCGTTGATGGCGAATTGCGCGGTAAAGTTGGTGGCGCCGTTGGCATCGGTCATGGTGCCGGCGGCAAGCAGAAGAAGGGAGCTGAAGTCGCGCTTGTTGAGCGGCAGTTCGCTGACCGCCTGGCCGGATAGCTCCTCGCCCCCGGTTGCGGTCTGGCTCTTGAGAGCAGTCACGGTCAGTTCGCCGCGATTGGAGAGTGTGAGCACAGCCGCCGGAGTCGCTGCATCCAGGTCAATGGGCTGGGCGTAGTCGATCTTGCGGCCATTCGATTCAACCGAGAGCCGGTATTGCCCAGCGGGCAGAGCGGGTAGGCGAAACAGGCCATCGGCTTGGCTGACCGCTTCAGCATTTGCCGCAGCGGAATCAAGCCGCATCTTGGCGCCGGGGATGGGCGCGCCGGCGGGGTTGCGCAGAACTCCATGCCAGACGGGCTGACCCGCAGTCTGCGCACACGCTGCCACCGTTGAGATAAGCAGTACCGAAAGCAACCGACCTCGGAAGCTCCTTACATTACATTTCGCCATTGAACCGCTCTTCCAGCGTCCGCCGCTCAAGATGACCTTCGAGTGCTCTCTTCAATTATGAGACACCAGGGTTCATTCCAAATCACCATATCGGCCTCGCCTGTTATGGTCACGCCTCTCTGAGAAGCTGTCTAAGAACTCGTGGATGGTGAAGGGGACGGGCTTTAGCCTGTCCGTTAAGGGACCAAGAGATTTCCGGCTTTAGCCGCTGAGGGTCTGCAAATGACTGAAAAATACTCCCTCAGGGGCTAAAGCCCGTACCCTTCGCTCAAATCTAAGTTTCTAGACACGCTCTGAGGCGGGATTTGTTGTAGATTGATTTCCGCAAACCCAGAACAAGTTCGCCAAGGTCGCCGCCTTCTCCTTTCGTGTTCGCTCTGGCGTACTCTGCATAGGCATCAATCGGCTTATCTGTTCCATAGACGTATAGAAACGCAACCAAATTGCCGCACGCGTCCCCCGCCGCGCCATTGAAGAAATCCCCACGTAATATGCACTTGGTGGCAGGACCACTCAGCCTCGCGGACAACCTTCTATCTTCGCAGGATAATTATAGTAACTAGTATTGTTTATTTATATTTACATGATTCAACGATCAGAGATTGACAATTTCATTTGACAAGAGTTACCGCGCATCAAGATAATGCTCCTGCTTAAGTGGTCTGACCACTTTCCGACTCGAATTCATATTGCAGACGCCTCGGCGTCCAGTTCCCTCGATCCTCTTTTGCCACAGCATTCCCGGAGATACGCCATGATGCTTCGATTCCGCCTTGCCGCTACATTCCTCCCCGTACTTTGCCTGTTGTCCTTGCTGAACGCGGGAGCGCAAGCCCCCTCTGCGCCGCCGATGATGGTGCAGGTGCCGTACGTCAGTGTTGGCGCCGGGAATATCGTCTCTGGGGCATCGTCAACATCCAAGGCGTCTGCCTGCACCGGTTATGCCAACGCTGGTGGCATCAATAATGGCGATGGTTGTCCGGCCAACGAGGCGGGTGTCAGCGCTCCATGGGGGGCCACTGTCGATCAATGGGGAAATGTCTACTTCGCGGATGAAGGGGCATCGCATATCTATGTGCGCGTGATCTATGCCGGAGCAACCACGGTTAACGGCGTGGCAAATCCCGCGACCGCCATGATTGAGGCGGCGAACACTTCACTGAACATCACGACTCCTTTGGCAGCAGGCGACATCTATGCGCTGGCCGGCGGCCTTACCGGCGCTGGCAGCTCCGGATTTACCTGCAACGGTGGCGGCACAGCACTAAGCGTGGATGGCAGCGGCTGCCCGGCAACCGACTCGTATCTCAAAGGACCTTACGGGCCGGCCGTGGACAACGCAGGCAATGTTTTTATCGTGGACAAGAGCAACTCGCTGGTCTATGTGGTGATCGCCAATGCAAGCAGCAAGGCAGCACAGTTGGTGACACTGGAGAATCCTTCTGTCGTCTCGCCAAAGGTTGGTTACATCTATGCCATTGTCAACGGGGGCGGCGGGTATGTGGACGGCGTGCTTGCGCTGGGCGGAAAAGTGCATGGACCGTACGGGATCGCTGTCGATGCCAATGAGAATCTGTACATCGCCGATGGAACGAACAATCTGGTTCGCATGGTGAACGGTCCTGGTGTAACCAATTCATCCGGTACGTCCGGCATTTGCGCCTCGAATTCGTGCGCTCCGGGATACATTCACGCGATTGCCGGTTTATACGCGACTTGCTCCCAAACCCTCTGCACCCCGCTGGCTACCGCACCATCCGCAAACGTGTCTCCTCTCAGTACGGGCTTCCTCGGGCCAATGGGGATTGCCGTGGATAGTTACGGCAACGTATACATAGGCGACAATGGCGCGGGGACGACGACCGTTCCTTCGACCGTCCGAGTGATTTACGCCGGGGGTGCAAACAACCCCATGGCCAACCTGATCTGCACTGAGAACAGCGGCGCCTCCTATTGCGGTTCGAGCCCGTCGCTCAGCGCGGGCGATGTTTACACCATTGCCGGTAACGGGAACGGAGGTACCTCAGGAAAAGGGAACGGCGCGCTGGCTGCCTCCTCCGCAGTCCTGTTTGACCGAATTCAAGGCCTGGCGCTCGATAGCCATGGCAATATCTACATCGCTGATTACGGAACTCACAGCGTAATCTCCGAACTCAACGCGGACACCGGCCTTCTTACATTTCTGGCTGGAGACGGTCTGACCACGGAGGGCCTGTTCGGAGCAGTTGGAGATTACTGTTCAAGTGGAAGCACAACCGGTTCCGGGCCGACGACGCTGGACGACTACGGCGACGGATGCCCCGCGCCGCAGAGCATTACCAGTCACGTCGAAGGCAACATCGGCATCGATCCTTCCGGCAACCTCTACTATGCGGACAATGGATATAACCTGGTGCGCAAGTTGACTTTCAACAATAGCTTTCCGGCGACAACCGTGGGCACTCCTGTTACGCAGAATCTAGCCTTTGAGCTTCTGGCGGGAACCACCTCCACCGAGGCAGCCAGCGGTGTGTCGGTGGCTCTGAGTACGCAAGGAATTACGACCGGCTCTGAGTTCACCAACGCAGGAACGGGCGACACTTGTAGCGGATCGACGACACTGACCAGCGCCAACACCGCCAATACGGGTCAAGCCAATACCGTCTGTGTCGTTCCAGTCAAGTTCACCCCGGCCAAGGCAGGCGCGCGCAGCGGCGCGGCGCAGATTGCTTTCACAGTCAACAGCACACCCTACACAGCGACTCCGAGTTATCTGAACGGCATTGGCAATGGCGCGGCGCTGGCCATCGATACAGGCACGAGTTCTCCTCTGGGCGCCGGGAGCAATCCGGCGGGCGTGGCCACTGACTCGGCCGGCAACATTTATGTCGCCTACGGTGGTGGAACCGTTTACCGCACGCCGAACGGCGGCGGTACGCCCATCGAAATTGGCAGCGGCCTTAACACTCCGCATCAGGTTGCCGTTGATGGAGCGGGAAATCTGTACGTGGCCGACTCCGGGACCAATGAGATTGTGGAGTTTCCAGGTGCCAGCACCATCAGCAGTCCGATCACGGGAACACCTCTTATAAGCGGCCTTACCGGCCCCACGGGCGTGGCGGTCGATGCGTCGGGCAACCTGTACATTGCCGGAGCCGGCAAAGTGCTCCTGCAGCCGATCGGCAACGGCGTGCAGACGGTGTTGGGAAGCGGCTTTGACACTCCCGTGGCCGTGGCCGTCGATGCCAGCGGCAACATCTATGTGGCCGACAGCGGTCAAAACGAGATTGAGAAACTTACGATTGCCAATGGCGTCGTAACGCAGCAGTCCAGTGTGACGCTTCTATCTGGCGCTGCTCCGGTAAGTGTGGCCGTGGATGCCGCTGGCGATGTTTACTATGGCGATTCCACACTGGGTGCAGTTGTGGAAGTCCTGGCCAGCGGCACGACGACGATGGCGAGCGGATTCACCCATCCCGTCGGCGTAGCGCTCGACCCAAGCGGCAACCTTTATGTGGCAGATCGCACCAGCACCAGCGGCATCAGTTTTTATAATCGCGCAGCCGCCACGCTTCCCGCCATCCCCGATGAGAGGACGAGCGATGCAGCGCTCAGCAATGTCGGCGATACGAGCTATGCAGGCGGGGTTCTCTCGAATACGGACAGCAATGTTGCCACGGACTTTGCGTTTGCTGCCGGCTCCAGCAATGGATGCAGTCTACCGTACACATCATTATTGCCGCTGGCCGCCGGAAACAACTGCGAGTGGGCCATTACTGCCAACACCTCGACGGCTAACGATACAGTGACGTTCACCGGCGGCTCGACTCTAACGCTGAGCAGCCAGGCCTCCGAGATCGTGGGCACCGGCACCGCGCTGAGCGTGAACAACCCCAGCGTTCCCTATGGCGTCGCTATCACCGGCACGGTGACGGTTACACCGAATTCGGGAGCCCTGAATCCCACCGGCACAGTGGCCCTGCTTGCGAATGGCAGCACCAATCTGGGCAGTTGCAACTTGACTAACTCTTCAGGGAACACCAGCAGTTGTAGCTTTTCGCTGAGCAACGTGAACGCCGGCACTCCGATGCTGACCGCTAGCTACGGCGGCGATAGCAACGACGGCACCAGTGTTTCCAGCGGCACGCAGCTCAACATTGCCCAGCTTTCCACCACCACTACCCTGAACGTTACTAGCAGCACCAGCATCATCGAAGGCTCTTCCTTCACGGGCACTGCGTCGGTCTCGCCCGCGGCGGCTACCGGGACCATTTCGCTGTATTTGAATGGTAGTTCGACGGCTATCACGTTTTGCGCGCTCTCGAGCGGTACCTGCTCCTGGACGTTGAGCGGCGTTGCAATTGGCAATAATCAGGCGCTGTCAGCAACCTACGGCGGCAGTACGAACTACGGCACCAGCAGTAGTTCAAGCACTTCCATCACTGTGACAGCGCCCCCGCAAGCCCCAGCCGTAGCCACCGGCGACAGCCGCGCCGTCACCGAACCGGTTTTCCCGGCAGTCTGCCAGCAGTTGAGCGCGGCGCTGACTTCCGTCAGCGACGACCTTCCTACCTCAGTGGACGCCACGGTTACCAATCCGGACGGCGCGCGCATCCAGGCCGCGCTGAATAGCTGCTCGGCGAGCTATTCTGGCTCGGGCCCCGGCCTTGCGGTTGAACTCTCCGTTGACAGCACAGGCGCATTCAACGCGTTCCTTACCGGCCCAATCTCCATGCCATCTAACGTCACGCTGCTGGTCGATCCCGGCGTTTACGTTTACTTCTCGCGCAACGTGCAGGATTACGACAAGGTTGCCGGCACGCACACTTGCGGGACGGTCGGCAGCGCCAGCGCAACCTCTTCCTGCCTGCCGTTGATCGCCATTCCAGGCACCTCGACGAACATAGGCATCATGGGCTTCGGCAAGTTGGACGGGCGCGGCGGCGATACGCTGCTCAACGCCATTCCGCCTTACCAGGGCCAGAGCTGGTGGGGCCTATCCGCCATTGCCAATGGCGGCGGCAATCAAGAGAATCCACGCTTCATCCAGATGGGTACCGGCGCCAGCAATATTACGCTCTACAAGATCACGCTGCGCAACTCGCCGCTCTTCCACGTTTCCACAACGGGCGCCGTCAGCGGCTTTACCGCATGGGACATCAAGATCGTTACGCCCACCAGCTCGCGCAACACTGACGGCATCGATCCGGGCAATGCGCAAAACTTCACCATCACACGGTCGTGGATCTCCGATGGAGACGACAACGTTGCGGTCGGCGCGTCGGGCACGACCGCTCCCGCGGCGAACATATCAGTCACCAACAACCATTTCTTCGCCGGCCATGGCGAGTCCATCGGCAGCTACACCGGCGCAGGTGTGAGCAACGTTCTCTTTGACGGTAATATGCTTTCGGGCAATGGAACCGCGGGCGCTGGAAGCTCCATCAACAATACAGCGGACAGTAACTCGACTGGCCTTCGCATTAAGTCCGGGTATGATCGCGGCGGGCCGGTCACCAATATTCAGTACTCGAACTCATGCTTCCAGAACCACAAGGCGGAGATTGTCTTCAGCCCGAACTATGAAAACACAGCCGGGTCTTTGTCTCCTAACCTGAACAACATTCTGATGCAGAACCTGACCTTCCTCACCGCGGGAACTGCACAGTTCACCGGCACAAGCAACAACGGCGCCATCTACCCGCTCCAGGTCACGCTGGACAACGTGAGTTTCCCAAGCAGTTATCCCTCCTCCGAGTTCAGCACCGCGCCGACCAATGCCGCGCTGACCTACGGTCCCGGAGATGTTTCTTCTGACTTCGTTTCGGATTACGCAACCTTCGCTGGCGCGAACGGCAATACCGTTACCAACAACATAACGGTATCCAACCTGTTTCCGCCCACCTGCAACTTTACTTACATTGCGCCGGAGTTGACCGGTCCGACCGGTTTGCCACAGACCATCACGGAGGGCCAAAACGCAACGGCAGTCGTAATCCAGACACCGGCCGTGGGAGGCGCAGCTTACCCCACCGGCACGGTCACGCTGACCGACGCTCTGACCAGCAACACGACGACGGTAACGCTTACAGGGACCACAGATACGATCTCGATTCCGCTGATCGGACTTACGGTGGGTACACACACATTCACTGCGACCTATTCGGGCGACAACAATTATCCACTCACGGGCAGCCAAATTGTTTACTCGACGACGTCTCCATATGTCATCACAGTGAACGCAGGCAGCCTCGGCTCCACGTCCACAGCACTGTCCGGTGTGCCCAGTTCAACTCCGTTCGGCACCCCGTTTACCGCGACAGCTAATGTCACGGGCAGCAATCCAACCGGCACGGTGCAGTTCCTTGTGAGCGGTGGCGGCGCTGTAGGCAGCTATGTTTATGCCACAGCGGCCTTGATCTCATCGTCGAGTTCGGGCACGGCATCGGCCAGCATCAACCTCCCGTACAGCGCCACCACCTATTCGATTACAGCCGTCTATAGCGGCGATGGCGCGAATGCTGGCTCTATGTCCTCCAACTCGCCGGTTACAATCACGCAGGGCATTACCTATACCTCGTTGTCGGCAAACCAATCGACCACCACGCTGGGCCACCCGGTTTCGATAACCGCCAGCGTCACATCTGTAGCTGGAACCCCCACGGGAACGGTCACCTTCACTTACTCCACAACCCTGAATGGACCCCAGATATTGCTTGGCTCCGCCACACTGAGCAACGGAACAGCCTCAGACTCTGTGGATTTGCCGATCGGAACAGACTACGTCACAGCTACTTATGCCGGTGCCGGAAGCTTTGCCGGATCAGCTTCAGCACCCATGAGCATAACCATCAACCAACCAACGATCATCGGGTTACAAAGCAATCCGATTGCGTTGCCCTACACCATGACTACCATCGCGGGCGGCGGGGCCGCAGTGGCCAGCAGCGGCAATATGGCCTGCACCGGGGCCACCGATAAATACGGCGACGGTTGCCAGGCCTCCGCGATCGCCTTCACCGCAAGCGACGATATGCGCGCCGTGGTTGCCGATCCCTTTGGCAATGTCTACCTCGCCGACACCAGCGCAGCGCTGGTGCGACGCATCGCTCCCAGCGGCGTAATTACCAACTTCGCCGGAAAAGTCTCGGGCACAGCCTGCGTGCCCACAGCTACCTCCGGCTGCACGCCAACCCTGGTCACTCTGGGCAAGGCGCGCGGCGTTGGAACCGACGCCGCGGGCAACATCTACATTGCCAACTACACCGGCAACCAGGTATTCGAGGTCAAAGTCTCCACCGGCCTCCTGTACCTGGTAGCGGGTAACGGCACAGCGGGCTCTACCGGGGATGGCAACACAGCTGCATCCGCTGAAGTCAATAATCCTCGCGGCGCATGGGGCGACACTGTCGGCAATGTCTATATCGCCGACACCGCCAACAACAAGATTCGCGTCGTCGATGTCATGGGCAACATCCATACCTTTGCCGGTAATGGAACCGGCGCTGCCAGCAGCAACGGAGCAACCGTAGGAGACAGTGGGCCGGCCGCATCGGCAGAGATCGATAATCCGCAGGGTGTGATCACGGATGTGAATCTGAATGTATACGTCGCCGATTCCAGCGGCGGAAGAATCCGTGTCATCTGTGTTACCTGCGGAACCGGTTCGCCGCTGGATGCGCTGCTGGCAACGCTGGGCGTCGCATCGCCCGTGAATGGCGACATCTACACCATTGCGGGTAACGGCTCGACTGCAGCCTACAGCTACTCCGTGCCGGTGTTGGGCACCAGCGTTTCCATGACTCCGCAGAAGCTGGTTTTTGATACCGGCGGAAATCTTTACATCTCCGACGGCAACAATGTGATCTGGCTCCTGGATTTCCATACCGGCTACCTGCGCGCCATTGCAAGCAATTCCGCGACGCTCTGCGCAGGTAAAACGGACAGCTATGGAGACGGTTGTCCCGCCACCCAGGCCAGTTTCGGCAGCAATAGCGGAAACGGCTTGGGTGTTGGCGCGGACACTCTGGGGAACATCTACATTTCCGATTCGACCAACGGGCTGATTCGCAAGGTGCTCACCGGACTGGCTTCACCGCCCACCACAACCGCAACCACCACTGCGCAGCCCGTTCTGCTCCACTTCGCTTCCGGCGATACAAAGGCGTCGAGCAATGCGCTGGCCTACACGTCGAGCGAGTGGACGTTGGGAGCGGCCACTTGCGGCAGCCCCAACGGCGACAGCACGACCGACTGCCTGCTCACATCCAGCTTTACGCCGGCGGTTCCAGGAGCGCGCTCCACACCGCTGACCGTCAACAGCTCTCTCGGTTACCAGACGTACCTTGCTCTGACCGGAACCGGACTCGGCGCCGGAGCCACGCTCGATCCCGCCAAGCAAATCAGCTTCGGCACGGGCCTGAGTGTCGCCGGCCTGGCAACCGACAATGCAGGCAACGTCTACGTCTCGGACGCGACCAGCAAGAAGGTCTTGCGCTTTGCTTCAAGCGCTCTTACGCAGGGAACAAGCGCGACAGCCACCGCGCTGGCTACGCTCACTGCGCCGGGCGCCATTGCAGTTGATCCTCGGGGCTACGTCTATGCGGCCGACACTTCCACTGGGCTGATTACGCAGATCACGCCGGCGGGTACGGCTTCGACTTTGCCGTTCACCTTCACCGCTCCCGCCGGCTTGGCCGTCGATGCGTTGAACAACCTCTATGTCTCCGATTCTTCCGCGCAGACCGTCTATCAGATCAACCCCATCACCGGCGTGGAGCGCAATCTCAATCTGGGAACGCTGGTTACACCTAAGGGTCTGACCATTGATCCCTCCGGCAATCTGCTGGTCGCCGATCCGGGCGCGCCGGCCATTTATCGCTTCAATCCGAGCGGTACGCACACCACTGTTGCGACTTCGGCCTCCGCACCCACCGCTGTTCTGACCGATGCGGCGGGCAACCTGCTCATCGCCGACACCGCTGCCATCCTTGCCGTACCGGCCAGCAGCAGCAGCTCGTCTTTCGCTGTGGCTAGCCTTGCGCCTTCGGCTCTGGCGATCGACTCGGCCGGCAATCTCTACACCGGCTCTAACGGTGGTGTTTTCGAACTCATCCGCACGCAGGGCTATGTGCAGTACGCGGGGCCCTCGGCTCCGCCGACAGCCGTCTCAATGCTTGAGTCCGGCAATCGGGCATTGTCGTTCACTTCGCTCAGCCAGACCGATACGGCGGACTACAGTCTGGCCGCAACCGCTTCCACTGATTGCACACTGAGCGGAGGCCTTCCCTCTGCTTTGGCCATTGGCGGCGCCTGCGCAATGACGGCCAGCTATACGCCCACGACCCTCCTCACAACCAGTGATGCCATAACTCTCAACGGCAACCCCCAAAACGCAACGCTATCTACGCCGTCGTCGATTCAGCTTACCCTCACCGGACCGGCTACCGCGCCCGCATCCGGCATTTCGATCAGCTCCTTCTCGCCGGCTTCTCCCGTCTACGGGCAATCCGTTACGGTTTACGCCACCATCACAGGCTCCGCGCCAGTGCCTCAGGGCAACGTTGTATTCACCCTGGACAGCACGACAACCATCAGCGGTACAGTCAACAGCAGCGGCGTCGCCTCGGCTTCTCTGCCCGCACTCAGCGGCGGAGCGCACTCGGTCTCCGCCGCCTATACCAGCACTAACGGCTATGCCTCGACGACAACCTCCTCCTCATCGAGCGTGACCGTGAGCCGCGCCAACCCGACGATCATCTGGACAACGCCAGCGGCCATTACCTATGGCACGGCGCTGAGCGGAACCCAGCTTAACGCCAGCGCAACCGGCGTGACCGGAGCCGGCCTTCCGGGCAAGTTCACCTATTCGCCGGTCTCCGGAACGGTACTGACGGGGGGAACGCAAACCCTCTCGGTGAGCTTTGCTCCCACGGATTCGACAGACTACACAACGCCAACGACGACGGTACAGCTTCAGGTGAATAAGGCGGCTTCGGCCATCTCAGTGAGCAGCAGCGCCAACCCGGCCTTCATCAACAACACAATCACCTATACGGCTGCGGTGGGCTTTGCAACCGCGCCGACCTCGACAACGATTGCCGGACCGACCGGTACAGTGACCTTCTACGATGGCGGCACGCCGATCGCGGCTTGTTCCGCCGCAACGCTGGGCACATACAGCTTCACCACCAACGCGGCTCTGGCAACCTGCGCGGTCAGCTACACGAGCACAACGCCGGCCACGCACGCGATCACCGCAACCTATAACAGCGATGCGAGCTTCACCGGGTCCTCGAGCGGTGCGATCACTCAGTCGGTGGAGGACTTCACCATCAACACGCAAAACGCCACACTTACGGTCCTGCCCGGCATGGCGGGCGAGTACACGTTCACCCTCAGCCCGCAAAGCCCGGCGACCAGTTTCCCAACGGCCATTAACCTCACGGTGAGCGGGTTACCGCCGGGAGCCACCTTCAACTTCTCGCCATCAGCTAATATCGCTGCTGGTGCGACCGCGGCCACCGTGATCCTGAAGATCCAGACAACGCAGCTGACAATTGCACAGAATTCGCCGAGTTCGGGCGGCAGGCTAGCCTCACGGCTGGCAGGAATCTCACTGGCGCTGCTGTTGTTACCATTCGTCGCCAGGTTCCGCAGGGCAGGCAAGCGCTTCGGCCGCATGCTTTCCGTTCTGCTGTTGCTCATCGCGGGCATGGCTGCCGTGGTTGGAATGGACGGTTGCATTGGCAGAATCAGCCCACCACAAAGCTACAAGGTGGTCGTGACCGCGACTTCGGGCACGCTGTCGCACACATCCAACGTCACTTTAACGGTTGAGTAATGAGGAGAGCTGAGATGCGTGGTTCAATGTTAATTACCACTTAAAGGCCGACGCAAACAATGCGGTAAAGTAATTCCATCGTGCCGCCGGAGCAACCCTGCTCCGGCGGCGCGACTGCTTACCGGACCGTGAGCCGCTCTTCTTGCCGCGTCATGCCCATCGCGTTATCCCCGATCCAGCCATCTGCATCGGCCAACTCGCGAAAATAGGTGTTGCGGGACCGCGCGATCGCCTCTTCCAGCCCGAGTCGCTCAAAGGGTAAAGTTCATATACATTGCCAAGCTTTGTAAGGCTCCGTCCACTTTGTAAGGTAAATAGGAGGGAATGGGCACCCCAAGGCGCACTCCATGCACGCGACGCATGCCTGAGCTTGCACATTAGATCATTCATTTTGAGTTAATTGTATGAATCTACGACGACATCCATCGTAAGCTGGCGGAGAGAGGGGGATTCGAACCCCCGGTAGGGGTTTACCCCCTACAACGGTTTAGCAAACCGCCGCCTTCAGCCACTCGGCCATCTCTCCGCACCTGAAAGGGATTATACCGGAAGTTGTACTAGCGGTGCGGTGCAATCCGCCTTTATGCAATGATTCAGCGCTCTGATGGCCCGGCGAGGCCTAGCGACTATAGCGCTTCTCCAATTGTTATGCCCTGAAACCACAACCGCTGAGTGACTTTTTCCTCAGCCCCCAGTGGACAGGACTTCGTCGCTGGGGTGAAAGTAAAAGCCACCTTGCACGGTGTCTGCAAAGGCACTTTCATTGGAGAACCGCTCTAGCTGGTTGGCTTCTCCGCGGCGAGCCTGGCCTTGTTTCCTTCAAACTGCTTTGCGGAATGCACCACCTGGTCGCGCGCATAAGCCGCATCGTGCCAGCCCTTGATCTCTACCCGTTTGCCTTCCAGATCCTTGTAGATCGAGAAGAAATGGGTAATCTCCTTGAGCAGGTGCGGATAAATGTCGGTGTAGTTCCAAATATTGGCGAAGCGGGGATTATTATTGCCCACCGCCAGCACCTTTTCGTCCAGAACTCCCTGATCCATCATCTCCAGCAGGCCGATGGGACGCACCTCCTGCACGCAACCTGGAAAACTGGGGCCGGGCACCAGCACCAGCACGTCCAGCGGGTCGCCGTCGTCGCTCAGCGTGGAGGGAATGAATCCGTAGTCGCCGGGATAGTGAACCGGGGAGTGCAGGTTGCGGTCCAGCTTGAAAACGTGCAACTGCTTGTCGTACTCGAACTTTTGGGTTCCGCCCTGGGGTATTTCGATAACCGTTCGAAAAATTTCGGGGGAACGGTCGCCAATCGGCAACTCCAGATAATTGACCATTGTTTTTGCATCTCCTTGGGGAATTGGCCCGGCGCAGGGAAAACGGACCGGATACCGGGCGGCGCTCTCACACGCCGGGATTACTATCATGGCGGATGATGAGGACGCATGTCTATTCGCTCACGGACGCGCCCAATTGTCGCTTAGAATCATTGCATGTGCGGAATCGTCGGTTATGTCGGCAAAAAGAAGGTAGTTCCGGTCATCATCGAAGGGCTGCGGCGTCTGGAATACCGCGGCTACGACTCGGCGGGAATCGCCGTGGGCAGTCCATCCCGCTCAACTCTTGAGGTGCGGCGCGCTCCGGGCAAGCTGGGCAATCTGGAGGAGGTGCTGCGTGAGCATCCTCTTGAGGGCACATACGGCATTGGCCACACACGCTGGGCCACGCACGGACGCCCCACGGAAGAGAACGCTCATCCGCATCGAGATTGCACGGGCCGTATCGTCGTGGTCCACAACGGCATTGTGGAGAATTACCTCGACTTGAAGCGCGAACTTACCGCTCAGGGCCACAAGTTTGTCACCGAGACGGACACGGAGATCATCGCGCACCTTATTGAGCAGGTGCAGACGGAAGCCGACGCAGCCGGCCAGCCGATTCCGCTGGAAGTGGCCGTTCGCCGAGCGGTCAAGCGGCTCACCGGCGCCTTCGCGCTGGGCGTGTTGTCGGCCACGGAGCCGGACAAGATTGTGGTGGCGCGCTTTGGTCCGCCGGTAATTATCGGCGTGGGCGAAGGGGAGTCGTTTGTCGCCTCCGACGTGCCCGGCATTCTGCATCACACGCGCAACATCTACTTTCTGGCCGACGGCGACATGGCTATTCTCACGCTGGCCGGCGTCAAGCTGACCGACTTTGACGGCAACCCAATCGAGCGCGCCCTCACGCGCATTCAGTGGGATCCGATTCAAGCGGAAAAGGGCGGCTACAAGCATTTCATGCTCAAGGAGATTTGGGAGCAGCCGCGAGCCGTTACCGACACCACGTTGGGCCGCGTTTCGCTGGATTCCGGAAAAGTTTTCTTAGGCGAGATGAAAATCTCCGACGAGGAGCTGGCCATGGCCTCCAGCATCAACATCGCCGCCTGTGGCACCAGTTGGCACTCCGCATTGGCCGGTAAATACATGATCGAGCGGCTGGCCCGGCTGCCCGTCGATGTGGATTACGCCAGCGAATACCGCTATCGCAATCCCATTCCCGACCGCAATGCACTCGGCTTGCTCATCACCCAATCCGGCGAAACCGCCGACACGCTGGCCGCGCAGCGGGAGATGATCTCACTGGGCTCAAAGACCGTGGCCATCTGCAACGTGGTGGACGCCATGGTGGCCCGCGAGGCTCACGGCGCCATCTACACGCACGCCGGCCCGGAGATTGGCGTCGCCTCAACCAAAGCCTTCACCGCGCAGCTTACCGCGTTGTTCTTGCTGGCGCTCAAGCTGGGCCAGCTTCGCGGCCGGCTCGACACAGCCCAGTCAGTGGCGCTGATCGAGGAACTCAGCCGCATCCCCTCGAAAATTGAGGAGGTCTTGCGCTCCTGCTCCTCTCAGTGCGAGCAACTCGCTAAAGATTTTTCCACTGTCCGCGACTTTCTCTATCTGGGCCGCGGCATCCACTTCCCCATCGCCCTGGAAGGCGCGTTGAAGCTCAAGGAGATTTCGTACATCCACGCCGAAGGTTACCCCGCGGGCGAGATGAAACACGGGCCCAACGCCTTGATTGACGAAACTTTGCCGGTGGTGGTGCTGGTCACTCGCGATGAATCCGACCCGGCTTCAAAGCTGCGCTACGAAAAAACTCTCTCCAACATTCAGGAAGTTACCGCCCGCTCAGGCCGCGTGATCGCCGTGGCCACCGAGGGCGACACAACCATCGGCGGCCTGGTGGAGCACGTCATTTTCATTCCGCCTGCGCCCGAGATGCTATCTCCGCTCATCGAGATTGTGCCGTTGCAGTTGCTGGCTTACTACATCGCCGTTCGCCGCGGTTGCGACGTAGACCAGCCGAGAAACCTCGCTAAGTCAGTCACCGTCGAGTAGGCCCTCCCTCTTTTCGGAAAGGGTGGTGCAAAAGGCGTAGATCGAGCGATAAACAGAATCCCATTTCGGAGAGGAGGGCGAAAGTTGTCAGAAGATGCACAACCGGAAAACGCTCTTCTCTCGGGTGAACAAGGGGAAGATTGCCCGCCGGGGAAGCAATGGTCGCCGAATTGGTTTGCCGTTTACACCTCTCCACGCCATGAGAAGCGCGTGGGCCAATACTTGCTCCAGAAGGAAATTGAGCATTACGTTCCCCTTTACCAGGCACGGCGCAAATGGCGCGACGGCTCGAAGGTCACCGTGGATCTGCCGCTGTTTCCCGGCTACGTCTTTGTCCGCATCGACCGGAGCGAGCGCGTGCGTGTGCTGCAGGTGCCGGGCGTCCTGAGCATTGTGGGTGGCACGGGACGCCAACCGGCTTCGATGCCGGACGCGGAGATTGACGCGTTGCGCGCGGGGCTTTCTCTTCGCCACGCCGAACCGCACCCTTTGCTGACCGTGGGGCAACGGGCTCGGATTCGCTCCGGCGCCCTTGCCGGGATGGTGGGCATTGTGGTGCGGCAGAAAAACAGCCTGCGCGTGGTCCTGACCATGGACCTCATCCAACAAAGCGTGGCCGTGGAAGTGGATGGCTCGGAACTTGAGACTCTGGATTCTGATGATCCCGGCCGCGCCTGAAACAGTTTCATGGTTCCGGCAGAACAATCTCATGAGCGCTCATTTCCGCACTATTCTGGCGTTATGTGGATGGGCTATATTGTCTAATGACTGAGTCGGGAACGGGTCGATTGAGTCTTGGACGTTCACCGGCACGCGGCTGCCGAGGGCCAGGAGGTTCTGATGAAGGTTTCCGACACAATTGGATCGGTGCTGAAGCACAAAGACGAAAACAGAGTTCTGTCGATTGCGCCCGAGCAAACGGTCTATGAGGCGCTCGAAATGATGGCCAGGCACGGCATCGGCGCGTTGCTGGTGCTCTCCAACCATCGGCTGGCGGGCGTCTTGTCGGAGCGCGACTACGCGCGCAAAGGGATTTTGAAGGGCCACGCCGCCAGAGAAACCCAGGTCCGCGAGATCATGACCAGCCCGGTTGTCTCTGTCAGCCCGCAGCACACCGTGGATGAATGTCTGACCATGATGACCGAACACCATTTTCGCCATCTACCGGTCTTGCAGGGTGACACCGTGGTGGGAATGATCTCCATCGGCGATCTGGTGAAGTGGGTAATCTCGGATCAGGCGCATACCATCCAGGCTCTGGAGGGCTACATTACGGGCGCGTATCCGGGATAGGCGCCGGAGTCGGATTCACGACTTTAAGAACCTGCCCAAAAACTATTTTTTGAAGGGTACGGGCTTCAGCCCGTACGTTGAGAGCCTGTTTCTGATTACCGGCTTTAGCCGCTGAGGGAATGCAAACTGCCGTAAAAGCATACCTAAGGGGCTAAAGCCCACAACGACTTCTGCCTTTTAAGTACGAGCTAAAGTCCGGCCCCTTCACCCAAAACCGAGTTATTGGACAGCTTCTAAGGCAGGTGCAGGATTCCTGTTCGCGACAAGTGAGGCCGCAGGTCACGACTTAAGCTGTCAGGTTGTAAATCAAGCCGTAGGGGTCCTTGACGTAGCATCTCGGAAAATCCGGCTCATCCTTGACGACTTCGCATCCGTTTTTCACGAGCCGTAGCTTGGCGGCTTCGACGCTGTCCACTGTGACTTCCAGAACCGGTCCCAGCGCCGAGCCCCGCTCAATAAACAGGTTGATGCGCTTGCCATGAAGGCTGATCATCTGAGGTTCTTCGCCGGTAATTTCGAAGCCAAGAAGGTCGACATAGAAAGCTGCCGCCTTCTCCGGGTCCGGCGCTTGAATGAGAATGTCGGTGCCAAAGGTGTTTGCCATGTGGACTCCTTCGTCCCCGAAAGAGTATCACGGGCTACACGAAACAGCCCCACTGCGAAAAGCAGTGGGGCTGTTTCTATCCGCGTTTCTTTCCGCCCGGTTTGCCGCCGGGACGGGGCCCCGTGCGCTTGGCTCCGCCGGGTTTAACTCTGTGGCTGGGTTTGGCTGAGCTTCCAGGCCTGGGCTTAGGGCGGGAGCCGGATGCAAGTTTGCCGGGGCCGCCAAAGCTGGGCTTCCACCCCACAGACTTAGACCTGTCTGTGGGGACCCCGGGCTTGGGCTTCCATCCCGGGCCGGCTTTTCTCTCAGCACGGGAGGTTGAGCTGGGATAGGGCTTTGCCTTGGTCGGGCGGTAGTCGGATGCGCCCTCGGTTCGTGGAGTGTAAGGCCGGGGTGAACTGGAAGGACGGCCGGTGGGCTTTGCTCCATAGGGCCGCTTGGCGCCGTAGCTGGGACGCGAGTCTGATGCGCCGCGTGGGCTTGACCCGGGCCTGAACGGTTTGCTGCTTGGCCGCGCACCGCCCGCGCGAGGTTTGCCGCTGCTGGTGGTGAAAGGACGCGCCATACCTCCTTCGCTGCGGAAGGGCTTGGCTGCTGCGGGACGGGCCGAAGAGGTTGGCCGCTCGAAACTGGGCCGAGGCCGGTCAGAGTATGGCCGGGTCGAGCTTGGACGGGGAGAGCTTGGACGGCTGGGAGCGGGCCGGTCAGCATAAGGCCGAGGCGCGCTGGACCGTGCTGAACTGGGCCGGGGCGTGCTCGAACGGGCCGCGCTCTGGCGTTCCTGGCCAGTAATCTCTTCAATGTGAAGGTTGGGCGGCCGCACCGGTCCAAGGTCCTCATCGAAAACTCGCGCTTCACGCGCAGGAGCTTCGCGGCGCGGCGCAACGGGGCGCTTGTATGCTGGCCGGGCATCGCGTTCTGGCCGAGCAGTTCGCTCTGGCCGGGCTGGACGCTCAGCGCGTTCCGGCTTCTTCCATGCGGGTTTGGCCGTGAAGGGACGGTCCGCGGACGGACGGCCTTCGCCGGTTGAGCCTGCGGCAAAGCGCGCCGGTGGACGAGCCGGACGATCATCTTTCTTCCATGTCGGGCGGCCAGCGGGACGCGCAGAGCCAAATTTGGCCGGACCTGCGCCAGTTGCGCGGCGCGGCCGATCGTCGGCCCGGGCAGGGCCACGGTCCGAAGTGCGCCCGGCGGCGGGGCGGAATCCCTCAGCGCTGGGGCGTGCGGGTCGGAATAGTTTGTTAGCTTCGCCGCTGGCAAAGGAGTCGGCCGGGCGGCTTGTTCTGCCTGTCCGGTCTGTCCGGGCTGCGCCGAATTTCTTTGGTCGGAACTCGCCGGGGCGGGCTGCCGCAGGAGCATCTTCGTCCACCGGTTTCGCCGTGTGCGGACGGCCGCTTGGCTTGGGTAGAACCGTTGGCAGCAGGCCGGCGTCGATCAGGTTGCGGCGGCGGAGGTCCTTTGACTTTGGCGTGCGCAGCTTGCCTTCGGCCACCCGGCGCAAAGCGTCCACTTCTGTCGGCTCCAGCTCGCGCAGGTTCCCAGGCTCCTGGTCCAAAACCAGCGGGCCGTATCCCACACGGCGGATTTTTTCCACAAAGTGGCCGACTTCCTCGAACATCTTGCGCAGTTCGCGGTTGCGGCCTTCAATAAGAACCACTTCGTACCAGGGATTGTCGCCTTGGCGGACCTGGCGAATGCGGGCCGGGGAGGTGCGCACCTGCTTTGAACCGGGCTTGCCACGCTCGATGGCCACGCCGCCGCGCAGAATGTTCAACTCGCCTTCAGTGGGCTGGCCTGCGACTTTGACCAGGTAGGTTTTTTCCACGCCGGAAGAGGCCTTTGTGAGCCGGTTGGCCAGTTCGCCGTCGTTGGTGACCACCAGCAACCCCTCGCTCATGTAATCGAGACGGCCAACAGGGTAGAGGCGCTCCTTCATCTTGTCGAAAAACTGCATCACCGTGGGCCGGCCCTCGGGGTCCTTGACCGTGGTGACAAAGCCCTTCGGCTTGTTGAGGACGAAGTAACGGTGGCGCTCGGCGCCTTGCAGCAGCTTGCCGTCCACGCGGATGTGGTCGCGGCCAGCATCGGCCTTGGTTCCCAGCACGGTGACCACTTTGCCATTGACCTGCACGCGGCCCTGCTCGATCATCGCCTCGGCGCTGCGGCGGCTGGACACGCCGGCAGCCGCAAGAATCTTCTGCAATCGCTCCAGCTTGGCCGGGGGACGCGGCTTGGGATTGGACTCGGGCTCAGAGGCGTCTTCAGAATCGGAGCTGTCTTCGCGCTCAGGGGCGTCTTCCGCCTCAGAACTGTCTTCGGACTCAGAACTATCTCCGGCTTCGATTTCAGGTTCGGCGCCATCGTCGGTCTCAACCGCAGTCTTGGCCTCGCCGTCGGTGGTATCTCCAATTGGGTCTTCAATCGCGGAGACTGAGGCTGCTGGTATGGCTTCTAGCTCCGGGGATTCGGATTCGGGCTGAAGGTTTGGGGTCTCATCGGTTTCGTTGGTCATGGGGAACATTCTCGGTTTCTGCCTGCTCTGTGGGAGACGACGCAGCAGGAGCGGCCTCTGCGGGGGTGGGGGGTTCGTTGCTGACCGCCATCACGGCGGTACGTGTGGATCCAGAGGGCTCCGCCTCTGGTTCAATCTCTTCAACCGGCGAGTCTTCCAGCTCCTCGCTGGCGGCTTCGTCGAATTCGGGACCGAGGGCAGGGTTCGGCTTCCGCTCGGGCTCTTCTCCGGCTGCGGACTCCGGCTCGTCAAGTTCAGTGGCGGCCAACTTCTCGAACTCCTCCATGGAGGGCAGCTCGGAGACGTCTCTCAGGCCGAAACGGAGCAGAAACTCGCGGGTGGTTTTGTAGAGGATAGGCCGGCCAATAACCTGCTTGCGCCCTGCCGTCGAAATCAGCTTGCGGGCCATCAGCGAACCGAATACGCCGGACGCATCCACGCCGCGAATCTCATTGACCTCGGGAGCGGTGACCGGCTGCTTATATGCAATGATGGCCAGGGTTTCCAGGGCCGGCAAGGAGAGCCGGAGCGCCGGTTTAAGGCTTTTGGCGAAGAGCCGAACGGCGTCGTGACATTCGGGCTTTGTGGCCATGCGATAACCGCCGGCAATTTCGCGAATTTCAACGCCGCGACCGTCAGAGGCGCAGGAGGCGATCAACTCATCAATCAGCGGTCGCAGGATCGCGCGCACGTCGCGGTCGCGCTGTCGGGCCTGTCGACGGGCTTCGAGTTCGGCTGCGGTGTCTGAGGTGGGCGGCTCTTCCGTCGCGGATGGGCCAGCATTGTCGCCGCTCGAATCGGCCTCAGGCGTAATCTCCACAACAGTTTCCGCGTCCGGCTCAGGGCTGTCGTCCGGTTGAGTCTCAGCGGCCTGCTCGGCAGCGAAAGCAACCGGCTCTGTCGAGGCGGGATCTGCCGAATCCGGCTCGATCCCCAGGTAAGCGAACTGCTCGTTCGCCGCGGACTGCGATTGGGCGGTCTCCGCGGCCTGCTCGGCAGACGCAGCTTCCTGCTGCGCCTTCCATTCAAAGGCGTCGTCGGCAAAGAGTACGGCGAGCTGGGCCAGTGTGACCGGCTCCTCCGCGGCGTAGATGACTGCTTCCAGCTTGGCTTTCAGGCTCATTCTGCTATAGGTACCTATAGTTATGGTACCGGAAGACGCGGGTACTTGCGCGTCGAATGAGGCCCTGCCATCGGTGCAATGGCCGTAAAAAGGGCGTCCGGAGGTTGCCGGACGCCCTGAAAGGCTACAAAGAAACAAGCCTTAGCTGGAGAAATGGCGGAACAACCAGAAAAGCGACCCGGAGAGCAGCGCGGCGGCCGGCAGCGTAAATATCCATGCGGCGGCAATATTGCGAATGGTGGCGAACTGCAGGCCGCTCTTGTTCGCCGCCATGGTTCCGGCCACGCCGGAGCTGAGCACGTGGGTGGTTGAGACCGGCAAACCCCAGGTGTCGGCGGCGGAAATGGTGGCCATAGCGACCAGCTCGGCACAAGCGCCCTGAGCGTAGGTCAGGTGTTCCTTGCCGATCTTTTCGCCAACGGTGACTACGATGCGCTTCCAGCCCACCATAGTGCCCAATCCAAGAGCCAGTGCAACGGCTACTTTGACCCACGGGGGAATAAACTTGGTGGCCTTGTCCACCTTGCCCTTGTAGTTGGTGAGGGCGGCGTTTTCCGCCGGTGTGAAGGCCGGGTTGTGGTTCTTCTGCATCAGGCGGATGGCCTCGCTGGCCACGTACATATCGTTGCGGACGTTGGTCTGCTGATTGGCGGGGACGGCCTTGAACTCCTTGTAGAGGGCAACCTGATGGTTCAGATCCTCAACCAGTTCCCGGAGGGCGAGAACCGTGTCCGGCTGGAGCTGCTTGGTGCGGATGTAATCGGTAACCTCGGCGCGCGCATCTGCGCCGAGAATGCCGCTTTTATCCACGTGCCGGTCGAGAATGTGCCCTGCCTGCTCGCTGGCGGCGATGAAGTCCTGCACATCGCGAGCGGAGACGGCGTGATTGAGCGCGTAGGCCGTGGGCACGGTCCCGATGAGAATGAGCATGATCAATCCCATGCCCTTTTGGCCGTCGTTGGAGCCGTGCGAGAAGCTGACGCCGGAGCATGTGAGCACCAGCAACAGCCTTATGGGCCACGGTGGAGGGGTGTTGCCCTTGGGCGCTTCGTAGAGCGCGGGGTATTTGATGAACGCCTTGGAGAGCAGCAGCAACAGGGCGGCTGCGCCAAAGCCAATCAGCGGTGAAATCAGCAGCACCTTGAAGACCTTGGTTGCCTGCTCCCAGTCCACGCCGGAAGTGCCGCCGCGAACATTCATCAATTGGTTGGCGATACCCACGCCGATGATGGAGCCGACCATGGTGTGAGAACTAGAGGCGGGCAGGCCAAACCACCACGTGCTCAGATTCCACAGAATGGCTGCAATCAACAGCGCGAAGACCATGGCGAAGCCCGCGCCCGCGCTCACTTGCAGAATGAGTTCAACAGGCAGCAGCGTGATGATCGCGAAGGCCACAGCACCAGAGGAGACAAGCACGCCGGCCAGATTGCACAACCCCGACCAGACCACGGCAATGTTCGGATCAAGCGAATGGGTGTAAATGACAGTGGCCACGGCGTTGGCGGTGTCATGGAAGCCGTTGACGAACTCGAAGCCCAGCGCGATCAGTAACGCCACTCCGAGCAACGCATAGGGCCAGATGCTGCCAATGGCGATATTGCCCAAATCCTGTGCAATGTGAAAGCCGATATAGCCGAGGCCGCCCAACAGGGCTACGATCACCACCGCGCCGCTCACCCACGCGGATGATTTCGTCATTTTGCGGTCCAGAAGCGATGCCCCTTGGGGCAGGTCATCAACGGTTGTTGCCAAATCGGCCATCGTGAGGCTCCAGAAGGTGTGATTTTTGGGGTCAGCCGTACCGGAAAGCGAAATCCAGACACACAACGGATAAACGAGCCATATGAAAGGAAAATGAATTTTGGCGGGGAAACCTGTGGATTGTTGTAGAGTGGGCGCATGGATTCGCGAAAGTTTCGCATTGGTTTCGCCGCGCGGATGGCTTGCGCAGGCGTCTGCCTCGCTCTTTGCGCGTTAGCTTGGGCGCTACCCTCTCAGCAGCAAACTGCACCGCAGAAGGCCGACTCAATTCTGATTCTGAAGAAGGATCATGTGATGGAGCTGCTCGCCGGGGGTAAAGTGATTCGCACCTATAAGGTGGCTTTGGGGCGAGGCGGCCTTGCGCCCAAGGAGCGCGAGGGCGACGGACGCACACCGGAGGGGCACTACATCATCGATTCGCGCAATGCGGCCAGTCACTATCACAAGGCTCTGCACGTCTCCTATCCCAATGCCGAGGACCACGCGCGGGCGGCGAAGCTGGGCGTCTCGCCCGGCGGGGCCATTATGATTCATGGTCTGCCGAATGGCATGGGCTGGCTGGGAGCGGCGCACAGGCTCTACGACTGGACGCTGGGCTGCATCGCCGTCGACGATGAGGAGATCGACGAGATCTGGAATCTGGTTCCCGTGGGCACTCCGGTCGAGATTCGCCCGTAGGCGCGCATCTCTCTAAAGGCCGTCGGTTCCACCACAGGAGACCGCATCAAGAGTCCTTTGCGAGCGAATAGCGAGCCGCTGGCCGCACCGCAGGTGCTCTGCGAGAATAGAAGCAGATGCTCTCCCTGCAAAATGCCGGCAAGCGGTTTGGTCCGCGAGTTCTGTTTCTGGAGGCCAACTGGCTTATCCGAAGCAAGGAAAAAACCGCGCTCGTGGGCGCCAACGGCACCGGCAAATCCACGATCATGAAGGTGTTGGCCGGCCTGGAGACGCTGGACTACGGCCAGATGCAGCAGACGCGCGGCATGAGCATCGGCTATCTGCCGCAGGAGGGGTTGGCGCTGGCCGGCAGGACGGTCTTCGAGGAGTGCCTGACGGTCTTCGACGAACTGCGCGAGATGGCCCGCGAGGTTGAGCGGCTGGGCGGGCAGTTGAGCGTGCTGGACCACGAGGGGCCGGAATACGAAGCCGTGGCCGAGCGCTACTCGATGCTCCAAGAGCGCTTTCACGCGCTGGACGGCTACGCGCTGGACGCGCAGGTGGGCGGCGTGCTGACCGGACTCGGATTCAGCAAGGAAGACTGGTCGCGGCAGACGGACGAATTCAGCGGCGGCTGGCAGATGCGCATTGCGCTGGCCAAGCTGCTGCTGGCCAAGCCGAATTTGCTCCTCCTCGACGAGCCTACCAATCACCTGGACCTTGAAACGCGCAACTGGCTCGAAGACTATCTCAAGAGTTATCCCTTCGGTTACATACTTATCTCTCACGACCGGTACTTTCTGGATGTAACTATTGACCGCACCGTGGAGATTTGGAACAAGCGGCTGAATATCTATCAGGGTAACTATACAAAGTACCTCAGCCAGAAGGATGAGCGGCGGACGCAGTTACAGTCCGCTTATCGCAATCAGCGATTGCAAATCGAGCATCTGGAAGCGTTCATCAACCGCTTCCGCGCCCAGGCCACCAAGGCCAAGCAAGTGCAGAGCCGCATCAAGGAGTTGGAAAAGATTGAGCGCATCGAGATTCCCGAAGAGGAATCGACGATTCATTTCAAGTTTCCTCAGCCGCCGCCCTCGGGGCGCATGGTGGTGGAAGCTGAGGAACTATCAAAGAGTTATGGGCAGAAGTTAGTGCTCGACAAGGTGCGTTTTGGAATCGAGCGCGGTGACCGCGTGGCGCTGGTGGGCGTGAATGGTGCGGGCAAGTCCACGCTCATCAAGCTTCTGATCGGAGAGGAAGCGCCTACCAGTGGACGAGTCAAGCTGGGCCACAATGTGGTGAGCGAGTACTTTGCGCAGGACCAATATAAAGTGCTCGACGGCGGAGCGCGCATCCTCGACGACATCAGCCGCGCGGCGCTCAAAGTGCCGGAGCAGGCGCTGCGCGCGCTGCTGGGCTGTTTTCTATTCAGCGGCGACGATGTTTTCAAGCCGCTGGGCGTGCTTTCCGGCGGCGAGCGCAACCGCTACGCGCTGGCGCGGATTCTGGTTTCGCCGTCGAATTTTCTACTGCTCGACGAGCCCACTAACCACCTAGACATGCGCGCCAAAGACGTCTTGCTCGATGCGCTGGCGGCCTTCAGCGGCACGGTGGTTTTCGTCTCGCATGACCGCTATTTCATTGACCGGTTGGCCACGCGCGTGCTGGAAGTGGAGGGCGGCAAGTTGACCAGCCACGAAGGCAATTACGAAGATTATCTGCGCTGGAAAGAGGCGCAGACTGTTTTGTGTCAGGGCACGACTTCAGCCGCGCCAAAAAGAGGCCAAGAAAACGGGGATTCAGCCGCTGAGGACCAGTCCTCAACTAACGCCGAGTCCACCACCGACGCAGCCAAAGACCGTCCGCGCCGCTTGAATCCCATCAAGCAAAAACAGATGGAGGAGCGCTGCGCGTTTTTGGAAGAAGAAACCCCGCGCATCGAGGCCGCGATTGGCTACACCGAGGAGCAGTTAGGAGTTTATGTCTCCGCCGCCGAGACCGAGCGACTGGCCACGCTGGCTGCGGAGTTACGTGCGCAGTTAGCCGCGCTCACCGCCGAGTGGGAAGAGCTGATGATGCAGCTCGACGGGCAAGGCGCGCTCTCCTGATCCAGCATTTTCCTTAACTTTCTCTTGCAACGAGCCGCGCCCTGGTACTATGCTTAGGTCATGCGTCGATGTCGCTAACACCGCCCTGGTGCCTGACACGATGCTGAAGTGCGCCCTGTACGCGCGCTGATTTTCCCGCCTGACAGTTCGACCATCACACCATCCAACAGAACCGTCTGGGATCACATCCCGGAAAGAGGAGATCATCATGGCGCACATAGCTGCGAATGTTACGGAACTTATTGGCCGTACCCCATTGGTCCGGCTGAATCGCGTGGCGGCCGGTCTGCCCGCAACCGTTGTGGCAAAACTCGAAAGCCGGAACCCGGCGGCCAGCGTAAAGGACCGCATCGGCTTTGCCCTGATCGAGGCCGCCGAGAAGGCCGGCAAGATCACGCCCGGCAAGACCGTGCTGATTGAGCCCACCAGCGGCAATACCGGCATCGCGCTGGCTTTTGTGGCCGCCGTCAAAGGCTACCGCCTGATTCTCACCATGCCGGAGACGATGAGCCTGGAGCGCCGTGTGATCCTGTTGGCCTTTGGCGCCGAGATCGTGCTGACTCCCGGCCCCAACGGCATGAAGGGCGCCATCGCCAAGGCCAACGAGCTTTTGGCCAAGACCCCCAACGGCTATATCCTGCAGCAGTTCGACAACCCTGCCAACCCGGCCATCCACTACGCCACCACCGGCCCCGAAATATGGGAAGACACCGACGGCAAGGTGGACATTCTTGTTAGTGGCGTGGGCACGGGCGGCACCATCACCGGCGTGGCCAAGTACATCAAAGAGCGCAAGCCTGGCTTCAAGGCCATCGCCGTGGAGCCGGTGGATAGCCCGGTGCTTTCCGGCGGCAAGCCCGGACCACACAAGATTCAGGGCATCGGTCCGGGTTTTGTGCCTGGCGTGCTGGACACCAAGCTGATTGACGAGATCATCCAGGTGACCAACGACGAGTCCATCGAACTGGCACGCCGGCTTCCCCGCGAAGAGGGACTCTTTGTGGGCATCAGCTGTGGCGCGGCGGTGGCAGCGGCGCTCAAGGTGGCTGCGCGGCCCGAGAATGCCGGCAAGCTGATTGTGGCTGTGCTGCCTGACTTCGGCGAACGCTACCTGTCCAGCGTGCTGTTCGAGTCGCTGCGCCAGCAGGCGCTGGCCCTGCCGACTGAAGCGATTACAGTGTAAGTGGGAGTTAGAGCGTTTTCGACTCACATGTTGCCATTTGAAGATCGTGCAAGGTGGCTTTTTCTTGAGGAAAAAGCCACTCGGCATCGTGGTTTCTGTGTTCACCAGAATCGAAAACGCTGTAGCCCGAATCTGCTATGAGCCTGTTTGCACATATTCGCGAGGACGTTGACTCCGTGCTGGAGCGCGATCCGGCTGCGCGCTCGCGGCTGGAGGTGCTGCTCTGTTATCCGGGATTGTGGGCGGTGTGGATTCAACGCATCTCCCACAAGCTCTGGGAAGCGAAGCTGCTGCTGGCTGCGCGGCTGCTCTCGCAGATCGGCCGCTTTTTCACCGGCGTCGATATTCATCCCGGCGCGCTGCTGGGCAGGCGGCTCTTCATCGATCACGCAACGGGCGTGGTGATTGGCGAAACCTCCATTGTGGGCAGCGACGTGACCATGTATCAGGGCGTGACGCTGGGCGGCACAGGCAAAGGCCACGGCAAGCGTCATCCTACGGTTTGCGACGGAGTTTTCATCGGCAACAACGCCAACATTCTCGGCAACGTGACCGTCGGCGAAAACTCGCGCGTGGGCGCAGGCTCCGTGGTTCTGTCTGACGTTCCGCCTAACTCGACGGTTGTCGGCGTTCCGGCGCACATTGTTTATCGCAACGGCGAGCGCGTGCTGATTACCGATCCGCACGACGTGAAAGACCCGCTCAGCGACGCGCTGATTGCGCTGTCGAGCCGCGTGGAAGAGCTGGAGAAGCAGTTGGGCGGAGTTGCGTGGCCATTGGAGCCCTTCACCGCAGAAGAGGCCGAGCGCACCGCATATCACGAGGAGTTGGAACGGCTGCGGCAGTATGTCTCGATGGGCGAAGGAATCTGAAGCGAGTTAGCGTAGTTAGCCGCGCTGCACGCGTGTTCGCGGAGTTCGCGGAGTTAGCAAGTCAGTGAGTCAGCGAAAAGGCCCCGAAGCGATGCTTTGGGGGCCTTTAATTTGGGTGCGCCCAGCATGGGCGCGTTCTTACGGGTGCGAGTCCCGTCGTAAGCTGGTCACAGTAAACGAAGTGAAGCGCAACTGCATGAGGGTGACCGAGTGTGGGGAGGAAGCGTGGAT
>Ga0255348_1000095_pt1 | contig 47220 bp, 37 predicted proteins | sample CBST25v5metaG_FD_189945 | JGI IMG/M metagenome (GOLD analysis project Ga0255348, IMG submission 189945) | Peat soil microbial communities from Stordalen Mire, Sweden - C.B.S.T-25.v5 | ecosystem: Environmental > Terrestrial > Soil > Wetlands > Peat | place: Sweden: Norrbotten County, Stordalen... | reverse complement strand
TTCCGCCGGGTCTCTTCGTCCAAAACAATGGGCTGAGCTACGCGCATATCGAGGTCTCCTCATCATCAGATGACCCTCGGCACATAAACGATTCTATTAGTGAGACACTACACTAGTGTCCTCGAAAATGATGTTGTTAAGCGGATAACCTTTGGCGATTTTCTTCTTGATCTCTTGCTCTAGGTCGTCGTCGGTGTCTTTCGCCTCCCAGTACGCCCGCGGCAGGCCGTGGCTGTCACGAATTGTTCCGTCCGGGATGATGCGCCTGCCAGTCACCGAAAGCAGCGGGATGAACACCCACCCCCTTTGTCTGGCAAGGGCGGTCAGAAGATTCTCGAAGGCCGTGCTGACCGCACCTTCGTGATGCACTCCTTGGGATTTGTACTCCGCCAAAGTGGCGTAGTACAGAGCTAACGCCGGATGGTCGACGTCGATAGCGGTGGTCAACTTACTTTTCGCCATGGTTCTTGTCCGAATAAAGGATAACAGCGCTGCCATGGGATCGTGGGTTCATGTTCCGCCGCCCCGTAACGGAATAGGTCCTGATATCGCAAGTGTTAAGCAATGTGATTGTGGATCGGGTACTCAACTGACGAGAACAGCCGCGCTCACGGAAGGCAGAGTTCGCCAAATCATCACTTACCGAAGCGTTCTCGAATAGGACCGCATCGCTCGCGAATCTGTGCGGTCAGAATATCGACGACAGGGTGTTCGATCCCGGTTTTGTCCAGATTCGAGAGGACCGCTTCAGCCAGTTCCGGCACACGACTGCGCACAAGCGGCTTGGCAAGCGCGGCGTCTTCGGCGAGTTGCTCGAAGTTTGCCTTCGACACTCTGTCGGATGCATACTCGCCGCCGATCTTAATCGCCAGATCACGGGTCAGCTCAGGATAGTAGCGTGTACTGACGACATCATAGAGGGGCGCAATCCGCGTCTCCAGGCTTGCAGTTCCTGCGCCACGATAGAGCAGCGAGAAGTTCTTGCCGTGCGCATCATTGTTGCCGACCAGAAAGTTGAAGATCACCGCGTCCAGCAAGTGCGCCAGGTCGAGGACCGGCGCGCTGGAGACCTCGCGCAGCAGAGCGAAGCACTGCTTGAGCGACGGGCCGCCTTCCTTTTGATACTTGTTCTCGGAGACGATGCCCAGCGCTTGGCAAAAATCCTCTTGATGCAGGCGTTCGAGCGTTTCGCCCTTTGGACTCTGCCTGTGCGTCCGGTCGTAACGCTCGACCAGCAGGTATTCAACATCTTCCACGCACCGGATTTCAGTTTTGGCCACGGGCAGGCCGACCGCCGCCCCGAGCCTCATGCAATAAGCTTCATTGAATACCACTCCGGCGAACCGCTCCACGGCTGGCTTCAGGATGTGCGTACTCGGTGCGCCGCCCAAGGGGAGCGAGATGGCCTCACCCTCCACGCGCACGGCGATCTTGTCTTGCGCGCCAGCCAGCGAGAGACGAATACCGGCCTCGCCAGCCAGCAGCGGACGACGCGGCAGTTCGCGGAGAATCCCCGCCAGTTCCAGCTCGGAAAGCGCTCGGTAGTGGTCGTCAGGCGTGGGAAGGGTGTCGCCAGCCGGAAGGAATGTGACAGCGCCCGCGCACTCCCCGCCGATCCGCTCCAGCATTGCGTAATCGTTGCGCTCACTGATGCCCAGGTTGCGGGCGATGATCTCGCGCTTGCTCTCCTCTGGCAGAACACCGGCGAAGTAGCCCCGGCATTCCTTGCGCGAGAAACGCTTCCGCCGCAGCGGCAACGAGTGGGACAAGGGCGTGGCGTCTGGCTTTTGTAGCCAGTTTTCCGCGTAGTCAAAGACCATCTGGCCGCCATCATTCTGAATTAGGTGGCCAACCAATTCTCGGTGCAAGTAGACATCCAGGATTTTCGCCATGTGTTATTCCTCGCTCCCGGAGACCGCAGGCGGCGTCAGCGCGATCCTGATTCCCAGCGTTTGCAGGACGGTCAGCACCTTGCCAATCTGGCAGGTTTCCTTACCCTTTTCGAGATCGATGATGAAGCGCAGCCCAGTGCCGGAGGTCAGCGCCAAGTCCTTTTGCGTGACACCCAACCGTTTCCGGCTTTCGCGGATGATCTGGCCAATTTCCTGTATGGTGTATCTCACCGGCTCACCATGGCTATTCCCGTACGGGAATAATTATACATTTTCTGAACAATGTCAAGAAAAAACTTCCCGTACTGGAATAATTCAAGCTACCATCGCAGCTTTACGCGAAGGATTTCCGTTCGGGAACAGTTAGGTGTGCGTTTTTTGTCATGCGAATCGAGCCTGTTCGGAGAATGTATGTGGTCACGGCGAGTATCAGGCCACCGGTCTTCCCGCCCGCCATGTAGAAACGAGATCCAAGGGGAAATCATTTCGATTTTATGTTTACTATAGATATGGTGTATTATTTATATATGCAGGTAGTGAGAGTAGAGGTGGGGATTAGGCATGGAAAAGGGCGGCATAAAGTGCAAATGTTCACCGCAGAACAAGTGGAGGAGCTTCGCTCGTTCCTGGCTCAAAAACATAACCGTGCAGTGCATTCTGGAGAAAAGTTGGTTGGCGGACGCGGTTCAAGCAGGGTTGGCGAAGGCTCGTTTGAGTCGTCCTGCAAAAGCTTAACCGGATGGGCGGTAAGAGACGAAAGGAAAATGAGGGTTCAATCAATATGAGCACACAATTCCTGACTGAAGTCGAAGTGGCGCAACGAACGCACATCAGCCTTGCCACTCTGCGCCGGTGGCGGCTGGAGAACCGTGGTCCAATATTCCGCAAATTCGGTTCCCTTGTTCGTTATGCAGAGGAGGAGCTGGCCCGATGGGAGCAGGCCCAGCCAAGCGGCGGCGAGAATATCGCCGAGCGATTCATGCCCCAGCCCGAGAGAAGCATTGAGCCGGTCGGAAGATCGCGGTGAGGAGAATGTGCAGATCGCCGCTGAGGCCCCTAACCCCGACTACGGGATTCTGAAGGACTGCGCCATGAATCGAAATACACTCGATTTTACGATTCGCTCAGAGTATACTTTAGGCAGGAGAACTCCTATGCCCCCAGCGGTCAAATCGAAAAAAGCGGTCGCGCTCCCGGCCAAAGTTCCAACGGCCCGTAAATCGAAGTTCCAGGCCGACCTCGCGCCCTCAGAAGACAGTATGGTGCGGATACTCAAGGCGGAGCTGCAAATGACGAGCAATACGGATTTTCTCACGGACGCTCTCGCCTTGTTCCGCTGGGCTGTTTCGGAGCGGAAGCGCGGCCATCGCATCGTCAGCGAGAGTTCGACAGGGGAACGCAAAATCCTGCTCTTTCCTCGTCTGGAGCGGGTTGCCCCGGAAGTGACCCTGCCGCACGTCGATATTCGCTGGACTGACAAGGAACTGGAGAGTCTCGCGGAGCTTGCATCCGGGCAGCCTGCCGATCCCACCGACGCCCTCATTCGGGCCATGAGGCAATAGCGTGGCAGTCACGATCCGTCGTCTCGAAGAATCCGATGAAGTAGAAGGTTTTGATTGCGGAGACGAGCCGCTCAACAATTATTTGAAGCGCCACGCGTGGACGAATCAGCAGAAGGTCTCTATCGGCGTGACGTATGCCGCAGTAGACGAATCCGCGCCCCGCACCGTGCTGGGCTACTTCACGTTGGCCACTTCCAGTGTGCCCCGCGATCAGTTTCCCCAGAAGTATGTGCGTGGCTTGCCTCCCTACGACCTGCCGTTAATCTTGCTGGCGCGCTTGGCCGTGGACAAGCGTTTCAGTGGCAGGGGATTGGGCCACGCCATGATAGCGGAGGCTCTCAAGATCACACTGCGCGTAGCCGACGAAGTCGGCTGCCGGTGCATCATCACTGATGCTTATCCCGATAAAGCTGGATGGTACGCGCGTTACGGCTTCCTTCCGCTGGAAGGCACAGCCGCAACCAGCCCCCAAAAAATGTTTCTCGATGTGCGCACGATTCGGCGCGCATTGTCGTCTGAATCTTCCTCTGCGGAAAGAAAATAGGAGCCATTCGCATGAGTCTCTTCCGGCGTGGTGATGTTTGGTGGTACGAGTTCTGGTTCGCCGGACGGCGCATCCGCGAATCCTCAAAGTCTCCCTCGAAAACCGTTGCCAAAGGGGCCGAGCAGAAGCGCAAGCGCGAGTTGGAGGCTGGCTTCAACAACTTCACCGACCAGCGCCACGAGCGAGTCCGTACATTCAGCGACTTGGCAGACGAGTATTTCGATGCCTACAAGTTGCGCCTGCCTCAGTCAGCACGCTTTGCCGAATATGCAATCGATCATTTGAAGCAACTTCTTGGCAGCAAGATGCTTGTCGATTTCAACGAGGCTGCCGTCATTCAGTACCAGAATGCGCGTCTCAGTGAAGGCTCTGCTCCGAAGAGCATCAACGAGGAAGTCGGTTTTCTGCTTCGCATCCTGGGCGATCCGGGCGACCTGCTCCGTATCCGGCTTCGCAAAAGAAAGATGCTCAAGCTGAAGGTTCGTCAAACAGTCGGAAAAGCCTATACGCCAGCGGAAAAGGACAGGATGCTGGAGGAGGCCCGTAAGGCTCGTTCTCCGCACATCTATCTCGCGTTGACGCTGGCGCTCAACGCCGGGATACGCGACGCCGAGATCAGAAACTTGACTTGGGAGCAGATCGACTTCACAAAGAAATTCCTCGCAGTCGGACAAAGCAAAACGGAAGTCGGCGAAGGCCGTACCATCCCTTTGAACTCCTCCCTCTTCGAGGTTCTTTCCGAGTATGCCGTTTGGTACAGGGAGAAGTTTGGAGAACCCCGCATCGAGTGGTATGTCTTTCCCTTCGGAAAGCCGAGTCCGAGTGACCCCACGCGCCCAGTTACCACCCTCAAGACGGCATGGAACAATGTGCGCACGAACGCCCAGGTGAAAGGCCGCTGGCACGACAACCGGCACACGCTCATCACCGACCTTGCAGAAAGCGGCGCTGGCGATCAGACCATCATGGACATCGCCGGGCACGTCTCCAAGCAAATGCTCAAGCACTATAGCCACATCCGCATGGAGGCGAAGCGCCACGCTCTGGAGTCCATCGTCACAGTGCGTCCGGCAACGGTTCAATCCGGCCAGGAAGGGCAGGCCGAGAGGTCCCCACAAAAGTCCCCACATGGGTTGCAAGATGGGAGAAAACGGGACAGCAAAAAACGGGCAACGGAGAAGAGCGAAAATGCTCCAGAGACCAAAAATACTGAAGGGGATTGCTCAGAAACACCCACAAATACGCAGCATTTTGATGTGGGGTACCCACAAAAGTCCCCACAGTTGGGCATTTCTGAGGATTTTAGGGGAGTTGATAAGAGGTGTAAGTCGTTGAATCTAATTGGTGGACGCGGTAGGAATCGAATTTTCAACCATACGTATTTTCAACAACATGCAGGTCAGCGGATGACACCTTGGACCATGCAAAGCAACCCTAGACCGATAAACAGAGCGCGGATGGAGCGCGTTGCCCATCATCTTCGCCGCTTTCGGTCACCTGCGTGGATCTGTCACACCAAACATCAATATTGCATTTATGGAACTACAGTCTATAATTACATGCATGATCTCCCGCCGCCTCAATACCCACCTGAATGAACTGCTTCGCCACTCACCGGCGGTCGTTCTGTTAGGGCCGCGCCAGGCGGGAAAGACAACTCTCGCAATAGAGATTGGCGAACAGACTGCTTCGATCTACCTTGATCTTGAAGATGAAAACGACCGCGCCAAGCTCGCCAATCCCAGCAAGTATCTCGCAGACCACGAAGATGAGCTGGTCATCCTCGATGAAGTTCACCGTGTACCCGAACTGTTCCAGCAGTTGCGAGGCATCATCGACCGCGGAAGGCGGCACGGAAAAGCCAATGGCCGGTTTCTGCTGCTGGGGTCGGCCGCCATGGACCTGCTCAAGCAATCCGGCGAGAGCCTTGCCGGTCGCATCTCCTATCTGGAACTCGGCCCCTTCGATGCTCTGGAGATCGATCCGGCCTCGCTTGAGACGCTCTGGGTCAGGGGTGGATTTCCACGCAGCTTTCTGGCCGAGTCCGACGATCTCAGCCTGCTCTGGCGGCGCAATTTTGTCCGCACCTATCTGGAGCGCGACATCTCGCAGTTCGGCCCCCGCATACCGGCAGAGACGCTGCGGCGATTCTGGACGATGCTGGCGCACAGTCAAGCCCAGATTCATAATGCCGCCACTCTGGCTCGCGGACTGGCCGTCGATGGCAAAACCGTTGCCGGTTACCTTGATCTTCTGGTTGACCTGCTGCTTGTCCGGCGATTGCCGGCATGGCATCGGAATGTTGGCAAGCGGCTGGTCAAGTCGCCCAAGGTGTATGTGCGCGACAGTGGCATTGCTCACGCGTTGCTTGGCATTCGGGACAAGGAAGCTCTGCTCGGTCATCCAGTCGTTGGCCAAACCTGGGAGAGCTTCGTTATTGAAACGCTGATCACCGCCGCGCCGGACGGAGCCGAGGCGCACTACTATCGAACATCCAACGGAACCGAAGTGGACCTTCTCCTCACGCTTCCCGGCGGAGAACTGTGGGCCATCGAGGTGAAACGCACAATGGCGCCAAAGATCGAGCGCGGCTTTCATTCCGCCTGCGCCGATCTGAATCCGGTGAAGCGATTCTACGTGTATCCGGGCACCGAGCGATTTCCACTCGACGACCAAACGGATGCGATCAGTATCGTTGAGCTTGCAAAGGCACTTCAATCCATCAAGTAAGGGCAAACTCGCAAAAACAAAGAACGCATCGTCTTCGAGCAACATTAGCGCGAACTGTCCAGATGAAGAACATCAATTAGCTCCTACTGCACTGTCAGGTTAACTGTGCCTGTCTCCGTGATTGTGCCTGAAGTAGCCGAGACCGTCACCGTGTAAGTCCCCGCTGTTGTGCCCGGAGTACTGCTGCTCCCACCACCGTTGCCCCCGCCGGCCCCACCTCCGCCACATGCTGAGACATAATTCGCAAGAACAGCAACAAGTGCCAGCATTCCGAGCATCCTCCACCAGTTACGCCGCCGCGCCGGTATACCAAAGAGCAGAACACAGGCTAGAACGCCACCGCTGGATGCGTACCAGGGAACTCCAGGGTATTTTGGACGGACCATTGCGGCATTGGTGGCCGCAGTTGTGGAGATCGTCAGGATTGCGGTACCGGCTCCGGCACCGGTGATTGCCACAGGGCTGTTTGAGCCGAAGCTCAGGGTAGGCGGATACTGGGCTCCGGAAGGACTGGAAGTGACAGTAGCGGTTAGAGCGACACTACCAGTAAAGCCCCCGCTTGGCGTGACGGAGATGGTAGAAGTGTTGCCGGTGGTTGCGCCGGGGGCGACTGTGACCGCCGTTCCGCTGACAGTGAAGCTGGGCGATGGAAGGTTGATGATGTAGGCCGCAGTCGCCAAAGCTGATTGCGTATACCCTGTTGCCGCGGCTATGGCCTGGATGGTTTCGGTCTTAGAAACGGTGATGGGCGAGGAGTATTGCGTCGACGATGTTGTTGGCGCTGAACCGTCGGTCGTGTAGTAGATGGTTGCACGTGAGGTTATATCGGCAATGCCGACCGTTTGCGTAGAGGTGTAACTCCCTGCTGGAACACTGAAGGTTGGCGTTGCTGTGGTCTGCAACGCAATAGTTGGAATTTTATATTTCCAGAAATCATTTAATGACTCGCCCAGTTTGGGTCCGCCCAAGCCCCCGAAAAGCCATAGATTGCCGTTCGCACCTGCCCAGCCAGTTCCCCCGAAACGAGAAGCTGGTATGTTCGATGGACTGGGGATGCCAACCGTGCCGTAGGTTCCCGCTTGTCCACAATAACCTGATGGTGGGTTTGCACAGGTATAAGTATTCGGCCCGCCAATCCATGTCCACTGAGCGGTATTGGGATTGAGAATCCAAAGATCGTTGAAATAGTACTCGAATCCGTAATCTCCCATTCCGCCGAAGAGCCAGAACAACCCATTGCTGTCTGTCCAGGTCGTTGCATCCTGTCGAAATCCCGGTGTGTTGGTGGGCGCCGCAGTCCCCTGCACCCCGTAGACAGGTTTGTATTGTAAGGGGTTGGATCCACTGGTCGCATTAGCGCCACCAACCCAGGTCCACTGACTGTTCTGAGGATTGAACATCCAAAGATCTGTCAGGAAGCCTAGATTACCGTCGGCGTCATCGCCATAACCTCCATACAGCCAGAGGTTTCCACTCGCGTCTCTCCATGCAGATGCGCCGGACCTGGCTCCGGGGAGGTTGTTACTCGCAGCAGTTCCCAGAGTTCCGTAAATCCCGGCTCCAGTCCTTGACACAAGCGGGCCGCCTCCAAGCCACATCCATGCGCCCGTCGATTGGTCGTATTCCCAAAAGTCGCCCAGATATGCAGGGGTGTTGTGGAGGGTAGTCGTTTCGTTTATCGAATTTATACCCTCTCCACCGAAGATCCATAGGTGGCCATTACCGTCACTCCAGGATGCCGCATCGTAACGACCGCTCGGATAGTTCTCCGTGGACGAAACGTCAAGCGTTCCGTAGCTGGCGCTCACGCCCATTCCGGCGCCGTTTCCGGACAACGTGCTGCTGCCGCTCATCCACGTCCACTGTTGCGCGGTTGGATTGTATTTCCAGACGTCGTTGTAATAACCGAGGAACCCCTGCCAATCGTATCCCCAACCACCGAATAACCAGAGGTCACCGCTGCTGTCGCTCCAACTGCTCGCGCCTGTTCGACCGCTCGGTGAGTTGCCCGACGCTGTCACTCCAAGCGTTCCAACCGATCCAAGATTTCCTGTCGCATACGGACAGCTTCCGCTTACCCAAGTCCATGTGTTTGAAGACGGGGAGTATTTCATCAAGTCGTTCATATACGAGCCGTCCAGTACTCCACCAAATAGCCAATAGTTGCCGTCCTTGTCGATCCAGCGCGCTGCCCCGCCTCGCGGCGCAGGTGTATCAGTGAGCCCCGTTCCATTCGGTACAGAATAGTACCCTTTGCCCGCAACTCTGAGGCTAGTCCACTCTCCGGAAGAAGCTGAGGCAGCTGAGCCAACCTGCTGAGAATAAGAAGCTGATGAGCTCACTGCATATGTGGAGTCTCCGCTGTAACTCGCGGTAATAGAGTTTGCTCCCAAGGGCAGGCTGCTGAGCGTTGTCTGCACTGAACCTCCGCTAAGCGGTTGCTGGTCCAGAATGACATTGCCTGCACTGAAGATTACGCTTCCGGTAGGAGTGCCTCCGGCGCCTGTCACAGTCGCGGTAAAGGTGACTGCTTCCGTAAGGCTGGAGGGATTGGCGCTTGAAGAAATCGATACCTGGCTGCTCGAATTTCCCGGCTGCGGAAATGCCAATGTGATGGAAGCAACTGGGCTCGCCGCGTAGTAGGGGCTCGTTGTGATGGCTTGCAGAGTTGTCGTCGAAGAGACTGGAATCAACGCTCCGTTGTAAGGCTTTGAACTTGTTGTGGGTGTCGATCCATCTGTTGTGTAGTAGGTCGATGCTCCTCCGCCAAGGTGGTTGATAAGCTCCACCTGGACGAAACCTGTGTAATTGCCGGAAGTTATTTCCATCCCAGCTGGCGTACTAAAAGCCGGAGCAGGCGCTTGGGGAAGAGGGTTAACTATCTCCTGGAATTCCCACATCTCGTTAACTTGGCAGTTTAGAGTAACGCAACCGCCATACATATACAGATTCTGGCCCGTGGCATCTGTCCAGTTGATCGTTCCATACCGATAGTTTGGGACATTCTCGGGGTCTGGAACGCCTTGCTGGCCGGGGACCTCCTGCCCGAGGTACCCCTGAGCTCTCATCCAGGCCCACTGGCTGGAAGAGAGATCGAACCTCCAAAGATCGTAACCAAACATCCAAATATAGCCGCTCTTGTCCTTCCAGATTGAAGGCTGAGTCTCGTACGGTGGGATATTGCCGCTGGCGGGAGCCCCAAGGGTTCCCCAAACGCCGTATTCGACATTGCTGTTGAAAGAGTCGGCTCCTCCAATCCATGTCCATTGTTTCTTTGAGGAACTGAAAACCCAAAAATCATTCACACCTTGGATGTCGTATCCGAGTTCAAGGCTGGACAAGTAAGGAACCCATCCGTCCTTGTCGAATACACCACCCCCCAGCATCCAGAGGTTGCCATTTTGATCGGAGAAGAACCCGCTCGCGCTATGACTGCCTGGGAAGTTGGCATTGCTGGCAACTCCTTGTGTCCCATAAACGCCCAAATACCCGCAAGTGGGATACCAGTTCGCTTGTGCTTGAAAGCATTGAGCATCAGCAGCCTTGCTATCGCCACCACCTTGCCAAGTCCAGACCCCTGAGGATTGATTGAATTCCCAGAGGTCGTTGTAGAAAAATTGGACAAGGTCCGCAACATCAAATCCTTCGCCGCCGAAAAGCCAGAAGTTACCCTGCGAATCGACCCATGTTGCGGCGTTCTTCCGCCCAGCAGGGATGTTCTGGGTCGAACCGGTGCCGAGTACTCCGTAAACTCTGGGCGCACTGCAGTGAACCGCATTCCCAGGATCGGTTACACAGTTCGAGCCAAAAGTGCTGGAGCCACCTTCCCACGTCCAGATCCCAGATGATGGATCGTACATCCAGAGATCGTTCAGGAAGCCAAGTGCATTCGCCGAGTCATATCCACTGCCGCCAAAGATCCACACCCGGCCCTGCGAGTCGCTCCACGTTGCACCTCCCTGGCGCCCGCCCGGAACGTTTGAGGAAACTCCCTTGCCAAGAGTGCCGTATGTCCCAGACGCGTTCTGTTGCTGGGTCCCTCCCATCCAGGTCCACTGGAGTGTGGTTGTGTCGATCTTCCAAACATCGTTGCGCAAATGAAAGCCCAGCCCGCCAAAAAACCACACATTGCCGCTAGTGTCCTTCCAGGATTGAGGCAAAACCCGGGCGCCTGGAGTGTTGTTCGCTGAGGGCACCCCCAGTGTTCCATAGACCGTGGCATCGTCAACCAAGGCTTGGCTCCCGCTGATCCATACCCATTCATTTGGCGCGCTTGTCTGCGCTCCGGCAGACAGAGCAGCAAAGACAAGCCCCAGCACACACATGGACTGACAACCAAGCAGCATATGGCGCATTCTCGTTCGCATCGGAAGATCCTCCTGTCGTTGATTCCCCAAATTGTACATTCTGTCAGCCATTTCAAGCATTACAGTTTCCACCTGCTACCTGTTCCGTATCGGCTCCGGCCTCGCCACCAGTCGATAATCCACTGTTCCTCAAGTCCAAGCTCTGCGACGGATTATGCGCCCCTCTCCCTGCGGCGCTGGAACTCGCGGGCGGCGGTGATGTTCGCCGCCCGTTATTCCTGGATGGAATAACGGGATTCCGATAATTCATTGGACGCGGCCCCGAATTCAACCTAACTTTGCGCCATAGCTGACGCCCGAGTCAGCGGAGGTGCAAAGTGAATCGGTTCCGCCGTATCTTCCGACGCGACGCCAGTCGTAATCAGCTGCTGATTCCGTCCGCCAATCGACAACAGACGGAACAAACACTCAAAACCACTCTTCTTGCCGTCATCCGCGCGATGGCTCCGACTCTCGTTGCACTCTCATTTGCCAGCGCAGCCCATGCCCAGGGGACGATGGACTTCTCCGGCGCGACCACGCTAACGGCCATCTTCAAGACCTTTGCCATCTGTGCTGGCGCGGTGATCTGCTTCGGCGGACTGAACTTCGCCAGTATCCGCATGATGTCGAGAAGGTTCCAGGATGCCATTCCGGCTACTGAAAGGACTGCCTTGCGAGTCGATCAGTACGTCGCTTTCATTCACGCTTCCGCCGCCGATGTTGACGAGCAGGCGCTGGCCGGTGTCTTCTCCAAAGACCGCGACTTTCAGGAGTACCTGAAGTCCTTCGAAGCTCAGCGCATTACGCCGACTTAGCGCATCCGTCGCGCACCTGCTTCGGATGCCGCCGAAGCGCCTTCAAAGCCCGCGCTGCAAGCACCAGTTGCATTGGGAGCGAAGGCATGAATTGCCTTCTCTTTCCTGCCCGGACCACTGCGGCGCTACGCGCCGGATGAATTTTCGATACTCCACCCCTCGCAGGGATGCGCTGGGGAAACCTGATCCGCTGAGGTGCCCAACTGCTGCAATGTCTTTACGATAGACAGTTTTCAGGTATACGCAGGGAAACCTGCAATTCAGAGCAAGAACAACTCATTCGGAGGTTTGCACCATGGCGCTTTTGGATGAAAAGAGGGTGCGCATTGCGCAGGAGAAAAGGGAGAAATTCCGGCTGCTTCATGTGGGGACGAAGCTCAGCGCAGAAGAGCATCGCGCCTTTGAAGAGCTATTGGCCAGACGAAACCAGCGTCAGGCAGAGTTGATTCGCACGCTGATTCTTGCCGAGATCGAGCGCGACCGGCAGGGTATGCGGGCCAGCGCGGAGCTGGAGGAGATCACGGCGGTTCGGCTGCTGTTGGTCAACCTGTTGCGTCCGGCAGCGACGGGCCAGCCGATGCCGGTGAAGACCTTTGAGGCCTACATAGCGGAGACGAACAAGCGCAAAGGCGAGGTGGCCAAAGGCATCGCCGAGGAGCACGCGGCGCAGCCTTGACCGGCGAGGTTGTCCGGCGCTGCGAGCGTCCCGGCGCGCTGACGCGCGATAGCCTTCGCTGCGGTGGCCGTCAAGGGTCTCCGCTTCGCTTCGATGAACGGGCAAAGTGCGCCCGCCCTTGACTGCCGTCCTCGCTGCGGCTGTTTTGCAATTAAGAAAAGCGTTTGCTTTTCCTGTTCCAACGGAACCGGAAAGCGACAATGGCGGCCAACCTGCTTTTGCGGCGCCTTTGCAACTTCCCTCAGATGATCAGCCAGACCAAAGATCACGATTCTGAGTCACCTCCGCCATGGCTTCGTTATTCCCAGTTGGAATAACGCTCTACGTGGAATTCATTAGACAACTCAACAGTTGCCCTCCAATCTGGATCAAGTAGGGAATCTCTCTTCGCAGAGGCTGCCTGCGATCCGAGTGTCTTGGCAAAGGAGGGGGCATGGAAACCGCCGAATGGCTCAACATGACCGAGGCCGCCCATCACCTCAGAATCAAACCGCGAACCCTGGCACAATGGGCGCGTGAGGGGAAGGTTCCCGCTCACCGGCTCTCTGGCCGCCAGCGTTTGACCTGGCGCTTTTTACGGCACGAATTGGATGCTATGCTGAACTCGTCATCCGCTGTCACTGCTGAAGGGAGGCAGCATTGAGGGTACAGCGACACAAAACGGGTTCCGTCCGCTTCGATAAGCGGCGCGGGACATGGAACTACCTCTGGTATGACGGGTCAACTCGCCGGTCAAAGCGAATTGGAACGAAGCAAGAGTTCCCAACCAAGGCGGCGGCATGGAAGGAAGTCGAGAGCCTTGAAATCCAGGTGAAGCCACAGGACGGAGACAAAGGAGACACGGTGCGGAGTGTGGTAGCACGGTACGAAGCGGAGCGGATGCCCTCACGTCAATCGACGGTGCGGGTGTATCGCTCTTTCCTGAATAACCATGTCCTGCCGAAGTGGGCCGATACGCGGATTCAGGACGTACAGCCGCGCCCGGTTGAACTGTGGCTCCGGGAGCTTCCTTTATCGCCAAAGTCCAAAACGCACGTCCGATCACTGATGCACGGACTTGTGGAATTTGCGATGTGGTCCGGTATGTTGGACATCAGCCGCAATCCCGTCTCCCTCGTCCGCAACATTGGGGCGACACGGAAGGTGCGGAAAGCCCGGAGCCTCACGGCCGAGCAGTTCCACGCTCTGTTGCGAGAGCTGCAAGAACCATTCGGGACTATGGCGTTGCTCTCTGTGTGTTTGGGCCTTCGCTTCAGTGAGGCGCTTGCGCTTCGATGGGGTGACGTGGATTGGTTAGGCTCAAGGCTGAGCATCCGGCGCGGCATCGTGAATCAGATTGTGGGCGATGTGAAGACGCAAGGGTCCGCAAAGACATTCCATCTTGCGGGCGAATTGCTGGAGCGCCTGAAGTCCTGGAAACAGTCTTCCCAATTTTCGGGAGCTGAGGATTGGATCTTTGCCAGTCCGTTCAAACTCGGGCGACTTCCTTACTCCTACACCGGCACAAGGCAAGAGCTGGAGCGGGCATCGAAGGCCGCCGGAATTGGGCACATCAGTTCACACGCATTCCGGCACACCTACCGCTCCTGGTTGGACGCGGTGAAGACGCCGATCGCCGTGCAACAGAAGATGATGCGGCACACGGACATCCGCACGACCATGAACATTTACGGAGATGTGGTCACGGATGAAATGAGCACGGCGGGCTTGAGGGTTGCTGAACTTGCATTCCAGAGAAACGGAGCGCAAGCAGAGCGCGAATCTAGCTAAGTTATTGATTTATTGGTGGACGCGGTAGGAATCGAACCTACAACCTGTCGGTTAAGAGCCGAATGCTCTGCCAATTGAGCTACGCGTCCATATCTCTGAAAAAACCGTGCAATGGAGGGTCTTCCACACGGCTGAGGCTGAGAGGAAATCCTGCCTGCCCACTTGAAAAATATAACACACGCAGGAGAGCATTTCAAAGCGCGCAGGACGCGCTGCGCGGAACCGCCTCTCCAGAAGCGAAGCCGTCTTTCCAGAAGCGGGACCGTCCCTCTAAAAGTTGAAGACGAGACCGGCGCGGATGCTGCGCTGGTCCTGGGCAAAGATCAGGAGGGAGCCATCGCTCAAAACGTAGGGGCGGTAGCCCTGGGCAAGCAGGTTGCGCACATCGAGCACCGTCTCGAAACTGCCGGAGCCGTCGCCGCGCAGATGGACCGGCTGGCTCAGGTGCAGGTTGAGGTAGGGTTCCGCGGCATCCGACACGAATGGAGCAGTCTCCGTGAGGGTATCTTCCGGCTGCCAGCGGTAGCTGGCGCGCCAGCGCGTATTGGTGCCGTCGAGCGTGCCGGAAAGCGAGAGCGAATAGGTCTGCGCGCGGCGGGGATGCACGCCGGCCAGCATCTGGGCCAGGGATGCTGGCCGCGGCGAAGAGACGGCTGCTGCCGGCATCACGAGAGCGTTGCCGCTGGCGTAGGTGAGACGGAGGTGATTGCCGCCCGGCAGGCGATGCCCAAAGCTGGCCGCGATTCCGGCGGAAGAAAACCCAGGGCCGGCAGCGTGGAGCAGACCGCTGCTGGAGTCCAGCAGCGCCTCAGCCGCCCCGGAATCGCCCTCGGCAAAGCGGCTCATGGCCTCAAGGACCGGGTTGTCGATTCTGTCGGTGTAAACCAGAACAGCAACGCTGGAAAGATCTGTGCGCCGTTCCCAGCCGAGTTCCTGGTGCTGTCCGTGCTCGATGGCTACCGCGCCGTTGCGGACAGAGAGCCTGGGCAGCCACTGCTGGGCCTCGGTATCCTCCGCTTGCGAAGCGCCGGGCAGTTGCGTGTTCATGCGATAGCGGACAGTGGAGTTGCCACCCTTCCAGCTCACCGAGGCAAAAGGCAGCACGGTAGCCAGAGTGCTGCTGGATGCTCCAGCGAGCCGAACCAGCACCTGGCCCGAGCCAGCATCAGCCTCGAACTCGTCTCCGAAGCGAATCGTCTCCCAACTGCGGAGCGTTGCCTCGTCCAACCCCTCGCCGCTGCCAGCATCCATCTCCGGGTGCACGGCAACAGCAGCCACCGACTGCACAGAGCCTGCCATACCCAGGTCCTGGCGGAAACCGAGCATGGACTCCATTCCGCCATCGGTGCCGGGATCAAAATCCACGCTCGCCAGCAGCTCGCGGCTGTTCGAGGGCGTCTCTTCGACCGAGGCGAAGATGCGCTCGCCGCTTTCGCCGAAGACGCCCTCCTGGCCAGTAGCCACCAGGCGGGCTTTCAGCCGGGGATGCGTGCCGGAGCCATCGGAAACGACTACCAGCGGGCCATCCTCAAGCCAGCGCAGCAGGGGACGGTTGGCCGCCGAGCGCAGCGTCCATTTCCAATCGTCCTTCTGGGCGTCGCCGGCGCGCGGCTCTGCCGGGAGCCATTGCATGGCCTCGTACAAAGTGCTCAGCGTCAGATTGACTACGGTGTTCGAGCGGACGCGCAGGTTCTCGCGCAGCGAGGGAAGAAACCAGGCGCCCAGGGCCTTGATCGCATAGCGGCCGGAGGGAACCATGGAAATCGTATAGTGGCCGTTGATGTCGGTATAGGCTCTGGCGATGATGCTCAGATCAGCGCGCAGCAGTTGAACCTCGGCGCCAATCTGCGGAACGCCAGCCGAATCGCACACCACACCGGAAACCGACCCCGGCCCGGCTCCGTAAAGCGGAGCAGCGCCGAAGGGAATCAGCATGGCGACGAGAGCGATATGGAAGCCGCGGATCATCTTTGTTGGTGACCTGTTGGCGTCCCTGGCAATTTTCCCCCGAATCAAACCCGCACGGGCTTCCGAATCTTGTGCCCGGTAGCCCTGTTGTGCGGATGCCTACTATTCGACGACAAAAGGCGCCGATTGCGCAATCTCCTGCTTCGAGATTCCGTCATTTATTTTGATCGTCACCTTGTATTTTCCTGGATCGAGGCCAGCAATGGGTAGAGTTTTCTCCACCGTCAACTGATCACTGTGCGCGCCCAGGTCCTTGGAATCCAATTTGTTTTCAAGAATCACCGTGTCCGTGGCGGGGGCGCCGGCCGCGCCAGGAATGGTCTTGACGATCTGGTAGGTCACGGTTGCCTGGTTGCTCTTGGTGGCCTCGTCAATTTGCAGGTTATAGACCTGCATCCAGAAGCTGAACTGCTCGCTGCGCTTGAATTTGACCGGCGTGGCTGGATTCGGGCTCACGCGTGGCCGCACAAACGTATTGCCAATAATGAAGTTGCCGCCACCGATCTCGCGCGAGGAGACGGTATTCATTTTGTCGGCCAGGATGAGCGAGGATGTGCCCAGCTTCTCGTCAAGAAACTTGGGAACATCGAGACTGCGGCCGTAATACCCCATGTGTTCCTTGTTGTTCACGTCCTTGATGGCAATATCCAGGCGATAGTGCTCAGGCAGCAACGGGAGGGCTTTCCAATAAACCGACTGGCTGTCGAGCTTCTTTTCCAGCAGTTCGGCCGGCTCGACTATCTCGACCGTATCCTCGAAGGTTTGCACCGTCTTGTGGGTAATGGTTGTGACCTTGCCCAGAATGTTCACCACGCCCTTGGAGACGCCGTCCTTGGTCACGAAGGTGATGTCGCGGTTCTTCATCTGGATGGTGATCGGAACCATGACCGTGCTTTCGGTCACCTTGACGAAGTCGGTGCGGACATCGAAGGGGAAGACCGGCCCGGAAAGCAGTTTGTGCTCGGACATGAAGGATTCCAGGTCCTTGAACTTGACCGGCGGCGGAGCGAAGATCTTGGCGGCCATCTCAATGCGGTCGAACTCCTTGGCCTGCACCGAGGATGACATGGGACCGGGACCCAGTTTCTCCATGCCGCCATTGAAGCGTTCGGACTTCTTGGCCTTGCCCATCTCTTCCATCTCGGTCGGGCCGCCGTCCACATGCAGCAGAGCGTCCTTTTCGCTGCGGTCGATGGTGAAGTGGTAATCGCCGCACTGGCAGGTATCGACAAACTCCAGGTCGATATTGTCTCCGACGCCCTCGAGATGCCGGTAATGCCAGACCTCGAAGGGGAAGGTGACGGTACTGCCGCCGCCCTCTTCCTGGGTCCGTTGGTAGTGGCCGCCGGAGGGATGTGAATCGATGCCGTCGGCCGGCCCGAAGGAGATATAGATGTGGCCGCGGTCGGTCTTCCAGCCGGGTTTGCCGGCTGCGAAGTGCTCGTTGGCGTAGGCGATGCGGCGATAGTGCTCTTCGCGGAACTCATTCTCCGGCGAATCCGGATTCGGATTGCGCCGCAGCCAGAAGTTCTCCATGAAGGAATCGCGCTCCTCGTCGTTCGAGAAGTTCTTGAAGGCGTTGCGCTCCTCATCGCTGATGATGTAGGAGACATCCTGTTCGAGCCAGGTCTTGTAGGCGCCCTTCAACTCCTTGCGGAGTTCCCTTTGCGCTTGAATCTTCCCCTTGTCGGAGCGTTCGCGCTTGAGCGGGTTCGGCTCCTGGTCCCCCGCCTGATTCTGTCCGTTGGCCGGCTGCGCCTGAGCGGGGACGCTAGCCGCCTGCTGGGCCCTGAGGCCGGCGACGGGGATGAAAACCAGGCCGCAACTCAGTGCGGCGAAGAAAAAATAAGGGCGATTTAGCATCATTTGCCTTGCAAGCTCCTGCGAACCTCTATTCTACGGGTCCCGAAAGGCCGGGGCAAGATTACCCCAGGGAGTTTGCTGCCGATTGGACGCCGAAGCGCCGCCAGGGTGAGCGGAAAATCAGGCCGCAGAACCGCAAAGCCAGGAAATGAAGTGGTTTTGAAACCACTCGAACTGCTCACCCGTCCCATGAAGTAGCATTACTGCCCGTCCGCTTTTCTTTGCACCAGGCCGGCTGCTTTTTGCCCTTTGCGCGGGAAATGCGAATGCAATCCCGCTGGGGTAGGATCCAGCCGCACCTTGCAGGCTGCGGGCAGCCCTGCAACTTCCGGTGACGAAGAGGCAGCATCTGGGAACCAGACCGGCGCCGATTGCGTACACTGGAATAGAAGCAACCTGGAGCACGCAACCCGCATGAAAAAGATACTTTTGATCACTCTCGCCGTCGTGGCCGTTGTTGTACTGGTGGCCGTCTTCATCTGGAGGCAGCAGTCCGCCTACACCAAGGTCTTGACCGCCAAGATCGCGCGGCAGGATCTGGCCACGGTCGTAAGCGGCACCGGCCAGATCAAGCCCAAGACCTACGTGAACGTGGGCGCCACTTCGTTTGGCCGCATCACCCACCTTCTTGTGAAGGAGGGGGATCACGTGACCAAGGGCCAGGTGATCGCCACCGTCGAGAACGTACAGCCTGAGGCGAACGTGGATGCCCAGAAGGCCACCATCGCCGCGGCCAAGACTGACATTGCCTCCTATATTGCCGCGGAAAAAACCGGCGAAGCCAACGTCGAGCACGCCAAGGCCGATCTGGAACAGAAGCGGCTGGATTGGGAGCGCGCTCAGGGCCTCTACACGGCTGGCATCCTCGCCAAACAGGATTTCGACGCCAAAAAGGCCGCCTATGACACCGATGTAGCCTCGCTGGCCCAGGCCGTGGCGTCTTTGAACCAGTCCAAGGCACAGACCGATTCAGCGCGCGGCCATTTGCAGACCCAGGTGGCCACCCTGCGCTTTAACGAGGATGCGCTGAGCAAGACTGTTTCCGTGGCGCCCTTTGACGGCATTGTGACTAACCTGCCGGTGCGCGAGGGAGAAACCGTGGTCGTCGGCATTCAGAATGCCGAGGGCTCCACTCTGATGACCCTGGCCGACATGAGCGTGATTACTGCCGAAGTCAAGGTGGACGAAACCGACATCGTCAACATTCAAATCGGCCAGCCAGCCGATGTGACTGTGGATGCCCTGCCCGGCAAGGTCTTCAAAGGCCATGTGACGCTGGCCGGCGACCAGGCCCTCTTGCGCTCCACCGGCGTGGCCACCTCGCAGTCCACCACCGGCACCGAAGAGGCCAAGGACTTCAAGGTCGTGGTCACGCTCGATAATCCCTCCAGCGATCTGCGCCCTGGACTCAGCACGACAGCCAAGATCACCACGGCGCACAAGCCCGGCGTGCTCTCGCTGCCCATCCAGGCGCTGACCATGCATAACCCCGATGAAGACAAGGCCAAGGGCGGGGTGCAGGCGGCTTCGACCACATCCGGCGCGGCCGGCGCAAAGAGCGCGACTGTCCAGGGCGTGTATGTAGTGGCCAAGGACAAGGGCGGCAAGCTGCGGGCCAAATTCGTGCCGGTCACCACGGGCATTACCGGAGCCACCGACATCGAAGTGCTCAGCGGCCTCACCGAGGGCCAGGAGATTGTCATCGGCCCCTACAAGACGCTGCGCGCCCTCAAGGGCAACGCGCTGGTGAAGCGAGATACCGCCAAGCCGGCCGCGCCGGCAAGTTCTTAAAGATCGCCTGATGCTCCGGCTTTGCGCGAAGGTGCGAGCTTCACAGGTTGCGGAATTACTTGCCGCGGAGAGCAACCGGCAAAGGAAGAGATTCGGATGGCGCTGAACAGCATTGTTAGTACCGAAGACGAAGTGAAACAGGCAGCCCGGCCAACCGGCGACGTCATCGTCGTCGAGGATCTGTGGCGCACCTATGACATGGGCTCCGAACAGCAGGTGCATGCCCTGCGCGGCGTCTCGCTGCGCATCAAGCACAATGAGTACGTGGCCATCATGGGCCCCTCAGGCTCGGGCAAGTCCACTCTGATGAACCTGATCGGATGCCTCGATACACCCTCTCAGGGCCGCTATTGGCTGAACGGCCAGCTCGTCAGCGAACTGGATGACGACCAGTTGGCGCGCATCCGCAACAAGGAAATCGGCTTCGTCTTCCAGACCTTCAACCTGCTGGCGCGGGCCACCGCCCTGCACAATGTAGAGCTGCCGCTGATTTATAACGGCACACCCGCCGCCGCCCGCATCGAGCGGGCCAAAGAGTCGCTCACCAGCGTGGGCCTCGAGTCGCGCATGTACCACAAGCCCAATGAGATGTCCGGCGGCCAGCGGCAGCGTGTGGCCGTCGCCCGGGCGCTCGTCAACCGGCCCTCGATCATTCTGGCCGACGAGCCCACCGGCAACCTGGACTCCAAAACCGGCGATGAGATCATGGCGCTCTTCGATCATCTGCACGGCCAGGGCAACACCATTGTCCTCGTCACGCACGAACCGGACATCGCCGAATATGCCCATCGCGTGGTTCACATCCGCGACGGCCAGATCTTCTCTGACGAGCCCTCCAAGCGCTTCCGCTAAAAGCACAAAGCCAGCGGAACAGAACACAAATCACGCATCCTCCCGAACCGGAAAGACGCCATGTCTTTCCGGTTCATGTTTTTTGTGTCCTCGCCGATGAAAGCTCTGTCGGCCACCGGATGTGGTTTGGGCCATGGAGGCAAGGAACGTTGAGAGCCATGCATAGCGCCGCTCAGTACCCTCCCCTGCCTTTGACCTCACGCCTGACCCTTGTGGAGGTGGAACCACCTCCAGAGGCGCAGCCGGTGGGCGTAAGCGCCGCCTGGCGCAAGCTGCTGATGCAGGCGGAAATGGCCGCCCCGCATGTGCAGGTGGCAACCATCGAGGGAGAACACGGCTCGGGCAAGCATACCCTGGCCCACTATCTTTTCAGCCGCTCGCCGCTCGCGGGCGGCAGATTCGAGCGGCGCGACGCCCGCGAATGGCTGGTGGCCGATGCCGATCCGGTCACGCTCACCGGCTGCACCTATCTGGACCGCGTGGACCTGCTCGCTCCTCCGGGGCAGGGCCTGCTGCTGGGCGTGCTCAAAGCACTGCAGGACCGTCCGGCGGGCCGCTTCATCCTGCTGGCCTCCTCTCAGACTTCTCTGCGCCAGATGGCCGCTCAGGGCCTCTTGCTGCCCGACCTGGCCTTCCGCCTGACCACCGTTCGCCTGGCCATTCCTCCGCTGCGCCAGCGGCGCGAAGACATTGCCGTCCTGGCCCAGGCACTGCTGGACCGCATCTGCACGCGCTATCAGCAGCGCGCTGTCATTCTCGGGCCGGGCACGCTGGCTCGCCTGCTGCAACACAACTGGCCGGGAAACGTGCGCGAGATGGCCGCGGTGCTTGAAACCGCTCTGCTGGAAGCCGTCAACGGCGTCATCCGCCCCGACGACCTCGCCCTGCCCAACAGCATCGAAGCTCCCGCGGAACTGCGTCCGGAAATACGGACCGGCAGCCTCAATCTCGATTCAGTCATTCAGCATCACGTCCAGTACGTCCTGGACCTGAACCGCGGCAACAAGCTGCGCGCCGCTCACCAGCTCGGCATCAGCCGCTCCACCCTCTACCGCATCCTGGGCAACGAAAATACGCTCGAGCCTTGAGGAACCTTTGAACAAGTCGATGCTTTGAAAGAGCGCGGCTTCAGCCGCGCCGACCACCCTTCGAGGAGAATTCTGGAAAATCAACCAGAGCGACGAAGCCGCGCTCAAATTCTCTCTCCCGCGCGCCCCTCCCCAAAATGCTGTCCTCTCAAACGGAGCATCCCGTTCGTCGGTGAACGATAAGGCGATTCTGCAACAAAGTGAGTTTGGGATTTGGTGCGAATCCAGCGACATTCCCGGCAGGAACGACTCATCCTGCGCCCTCTCAAATTTCCGGAACTACCCTGCGTTGGTTCGCGTATGGGCCTACAGGAGAAAACCATGAAGTTACGTTGTCTTGTTTCAATCGTCATGCTGAGTGTGTGTGCTTTGGCGCACGGGCAGTCTTCTGCCAAGCCCGTTGCCAGTTCCGACGCGCAGAAGTCTTTCGACCTGTTAAAGACTCTGGCGGGGACTTGGAAAGGTCCGATTACGACGGACAATGCTGCCATGTCCACGGATCAGCCCATGCCTCTTTCCATTCGCGTTGCATCGAGTGGAAACGCGTTGATTCACGAGTTGAGCACACCTGGTCCCGAGGTCACTGTTTTTTATCTCGACAGCGATCGCCTGACGCTGCTTCACTACTGCGATTTCGGCAACAGGCCGCATATGGCGGCTCGGCCCTCAGCGGATGGGAAGACGGTGGAGTTCGATCTGATTGACGCCCCCGGCAGCAACCAGGTGGGGCATGTGAGCCACTGGGTGTTTACCATCATCGATGCCAACCATCACATTGAGGATGTGACGTTCTCGCTGGCGAACAACACGCTTGTACACGCACACATGGATTTCAAGCGGGTACAGTAGCGTCTCAATCGCGAATCGTCTGGGGGTGGAGGGTAGTGCATTTGCTTGAAGCATAAAGGTAAGATGGCTGCGCTTTTGGGCGTAGCGAGACAAGTTAGGTTTGAACCTGTGCGAATCTGCCAAGTAATTCCCGCCTCGTTCAGTTCCGGCAAGCCATAATTATGCCGATCCGTCTTGGTGTGATTCGGGGTTAACGGAAACAGCCCTTAACACTTACCCGAATCGCCCCGTCAATCCGTAACGAAACCGGGCCACTCTCGAATCGTCGCCCAATCGGGAGTTATCCCAACAACAATCTGGCTCTAGCACTCTGCCGCCGCGTCCGGAGGGGTTCTTTCCCCCTCCGAACGCGGCCGTTGCACCTATGGAAACCGAAGGAACAGAGCCCACGCTCTCACCCTTCCGCTTCCACCTCTTCGCCGCCCGTCTCTTCCGCATTTTCAGGCGGTTCACGCCATTCCGGCTCCGCCTCCAGTCGTTCAGCCGAGCTCGGCCCGCGCGGCTTCTTCGTCCGCTCCGCTTGCTGCTTCTTGCGCTCCGCCAGCGCCACCAGCACCCTGGTGCTGGCCAGGTCTCCCTTGAGCGCCTTCGCCGTCAGCAGATGGACCAGCTTCTCCGAGTTCATGCCTACCTGCTTGTCCGCCTCCTGCCGCAGCAGCTCTGCGCCGCCTTTGCTCGCCGCGTTCTCCTGGCTCGCCCGTTCCCGCGGCTTGTCCGTGGTTGTGCTGCCTGTTTTCTCTTTCGCCTTGACCGTTCTCAACTTCGTCTTTTCTTTGGCCATCTTTCCGCCATTCCCGGCCATCGCTCCACGGACTCTCGCGCCCGCAGAAAAGGAGCATGTGCGGCAATCCCGCCCCGGAATCGCTTGAAAAAAGCATTGTCAGAATTGTGTCCTGTGACCTTAATCAATCCGGTGCCTTTCTTCTCCCCTGCGCACGCGCGCCGCGGAGATGGCCTGATGAAGATCAGGAGGGCACACTCCCACCCTCCGTTCTGCTCAAGTTTCAATTTGGTTTGTCTTCACTCAGCCTACCGGAAACATGCCCAATTCTCTGCAAACTCTTCTGCTGACTGTTCACTGTTCGCTGTCTTCGGCTCCGGCACGGTTGCGCACAGCCGCTGCTCTGCTCACTTTGCTGCGCTTGGGGCTGCTCATGATGGAGGGGTATTGTTCTGGAGGACTTTATCAGTTTCCGGCCGGAGAAGCCGGGTTCATCCGGGCGATGCGGCCATTGGGGCCGACGACGAAGGGAAGCGAGAGGGCATTCCAGTTGCCGTTATCGAGGGGCTGCCAGGTTTTGCCGTCGTCGCGGCTGATGTCGGAGCCATTCGTGCCGACGGTGATCCAGGCGCGGAGGGATTCGCTCCATTGGACTGAGGAGCGGTAGCCATGAGGCGGGGTGATGGAGGCGGTCCAAGTTCCGCCGCTGTCGGTCGACCATGCGGCTGTGCCGATGGGGTCGTTGGGCTTGGCGTAATCGCCGCCTACCGCAATGCCATGCTTGTAGTCTCCCCTTCCATTCGGAACGATTTTATCTGGGAATTGCTCAATAGGAATAACTTCTACGCGGAATCCGACGGAAAACACGCCGGACGAATCCGTTCCTCCGGCAAGAGGTACGGGGAGTCCCTTCGACCACGCAAACCTCAGTTCATCTGTCCACTTGTCTTTTGGTCCGAGACACACATCGGTCATATTGCTAAAGCCCATCAAAATCCTTGCGCCACCCTTGCCACCAACTCCAATCCATGATCGACTTGTCGCGCATTCGGGTACTGGCCGACAGTTTGGAAGGGCTTGGAACGGAACAAAAGCGGATGAGTTACTCGCTGCGAACGCCACGCCATCAAGTGCCACGTCTTCAGTGCCAAAGCCACGACCGGTTCCCCAAATGGCCCAGTTTCTTCCACCGTCGATGGTGGAAAGCGTAAGGAATCTCCGATGCTTAGAAGTTCGTTCGACAAAAGGAGGAGGAGTATATCCCGCATGGTATTCGAGAGGATTTGGCTCGTTCCGAACGCGCATTCGAAGGACGGGGTCTCCCAGCAGAAACCCATGCTTCCGATCCCAGAAAGTGAAGAAGTCATAAAACCCATCCGGATCGGTGTTCTTCAGCATCAGCGCCCAAGTCCTGCATCCATCGGTCGTCTTATACAACCGGCTCTTTTCGCCCGGCCCGGAGGCCATGACGATGGCTGTCTCCGCATCCCAGGCTTGGACGCCGCGAAAGTCGAGGGTTACGCCGTCGGTCGCTGCGTCGGGAATGGCGCACCTCGTCCAATGCGCGCCGGCGTCGATGGTCTTGAGTACCGTCCCGCTCGTCCCGCTGGCCCAGGCGACTGTGCCGTCCACCGAATCGATCCCGCGCAAGCCGGCGGTCGTGCCCGACTCCTGCATCTGCCAGGGTGAAGAAGCCGGGGCAGGGGATTGGGCGGCGGCGAAAGCCGAAACCGCCAGCAGCAAAGTAATCTGGATAACTCGCATGGCTCGCAGTATAGATGCGCGCCCTGCGGACATGCCACTCGCGCCTCAGTATTTGATCTTGCTTGGAGACGCGAGCCAGGCGGCGAAGCTGGCCCAGGCTTCTTCGCCGAGCAACTGCGTGGCGGGCAGCTTGCGCTCGGTCTGGTCCTTGCGCAGTTCCTCATAGAGAAATGCGTCGTCAAAGCCGGCGCGGGCGGCATCGGCGGCGCTGGCACCGTAAAAGATGACATCGACCCGCGCCCAGTACGTCGCGGCCAGGCACATGGGGCAGGGCTCGCAACTGGTGTAGAGGTGGCAGCCGGTCAGAGTGAAGCTGCCCAGCGCCCTGGCCGCCGCGCGGATGGCGTTCACTTCGGCGTGGGCCGTGGGGTCGTTGGTTGCGGTCACGGTGTTCACGCCTTCGGCCACAATGCGGCCGTCGCGCACAATGACTGCGCCAAACGGACCGCCCGCGCCGCTGAGAACGTTCTGTGTCGCCAACGCGATGGCGCGGCGCAGAAACTCGGGATTTGCCGAAGGTTGCATGGCTCCATGGTAAGGCAGAGGAGCAGTGAACAGTGGACAGTAGTGAGAGATCAGGGACTAGGGACTAGGGAATAGGGAATAGGGGCAAGTTCGGCGCTGGCTGCCTCCGCTTGCTGTTCCTCGTCTCGCCATTTGGGGCAGGGCCGGCCGATCCGCTTTCTGAACATAATAATGTTGTGACAGTCGATGTGGAAAAGACGGCCGAAACATTTCCCATACACGAGAGCCGCGCTTAGGCGCATCGAAAAGGCCCGGCAGGCCGGGTTGCGTACCGTTTTTTGCACAGAGGACGGCCGCCGGGCGAGCAGAGAATAGCTGGTTCTCATAGGATTTTTATGGGTATAACGCTATCCTATGTATATCCGCATACTCAGGCCGAGACCCCTGAACAAGCCAGCAACACTCGAAAAAGGTTTCGCCTTTTCTGTTTTTGCATGACCAAGAATTTCAGTTTTCTTCTTCAACCCGGAGTTCTTTTGAAGACAACAAAAGACCCGTGGCAAGACTACTTTTCCGAGGCCTGCATCTTGAGATTTTCCATGCGTAAGCTCTCATCTCTGTTCTTTTGGCTGCCTGTGGTTATGGCGGCCGTTGCGCTGTGCGGTACATCGCTCGTGGCACAGCAAACGCTGGGCGGCATCACCGGCGAGGTGACCGACTCGACGGGCGGCGTCATTCCCAACGTGCTGGTGACGGCTGTCGATGAGCAGACCTCGTTGACGCGCACGGCCAGGACCAACGGCACAGGCGTTTACGCCTTTGTGAACCTGCCCATTGGAAGCTACACGCTGACATACAAGTCGGAGGGCTTCGATGTGCAGAAGACGCAGCGCATCACGGTGCAGGCCAACCGCACGGCCACGGTGAACGCCCAGCTCAAGGTGGGCAGGACAAGCGAGACGGTCGAGGTGGAAGCCACGCCGCTGCTGAACGCAGTGGATACGACCAACGGCTACGTGCTGGACCATGCGCAGATCGAGATGGCGCCGCTGCCCACGGGCAGCTTCACGGGCCTGGCGATCCAGTCGACCGGCGTGAGCGCCGAGCTGCCGGGCGGCACGGGAGTCAACTCGGGACTGGGCAACGCGCCGATCTGGGCCAACGGGCAGCGCGACACTTCCAATACTTTTCTGCTGAACGGCGTGGACGCTTCAAACCTGTTCAACGGCAAGACCACCAGCCAGGTAGCCAGCTTCCGCGTCATCAACAATACCGGCAGCGGCAACTCGACGGCCGGCGGCATCATCCAGAGCAGCGCCTCGATTTATCTCTCCATTGGCAATTCCATTCCCAGCCCGGCTCCGGAGACCATTGAAGAAGTCCGCGTGAACGCCTCGATGTATGACGCGCAGCAGGGAGCGACGGCGGGCGCGCACCTGGACCTGAGCACCAAGGCCGGAACCAACACACTGCACGGCAATGCATATCTTCACCGCGGGACGAGCTGGGCGAATGCCGCGCCGTTCTTCTTCAAGAATGACCCCGACATTCCCGCCAATCAGAAGGTTCCCGCGCTGCATCGCGAAATCGCGGGCGGAACGCTCGGCGGCGCGCTCATCAAGGACAAGCTCTTCGGTTTCATCGGCTACCAGCACCTGCATGTTTCCGACGAGGAGCTCGGCTACTCGCGCTTCTCGGTGCCTGTGGGCTTGAGCGACGACCGCAGCGAGAGCGGCCTGGCGGCTGTAGCCAATACCGGTTGGTGTTCTCAGCCAGACCCATCCCAACCGGACTACGACTGCCCGCTCGGGGCGCCCCTTTCTGGAAGCCAGGTCAACAACAACGCGGTGAATCCAGGCAGCAGCGTGGCCTACAACCTGTTCAATGCGCCCAACGTCAAAGGGGAGCCGGGAAAGTGGCTGATTCCGAATCCGACCGGCGTCACCACGGCGGCTCATCCATATAACGTCGCGATCCCCGGCACGGCCTATTTCTTTGGCGATCAACTGGTGGGCGATCTGGACTGGAACGCCAGCCCCAAGGACACGCTGGCGGTCAAGTACTACTACCAGCATGATCCGACCATCGCGCCTTACGCTTACTCGAACGTGCCGGGATTTGCCCAGCATCTGGATGCGGGCAGCCAGGTCTTCTCCATCAATAATGTCAATGTGGCGCGGACGAATCTCAGCGTGACCGAGACGCTGGGCTTCATCCGCGAAAAGATTTACTCGACCAACGAACAGCCCTTCAGCGCCGAGAGCATGGGCGTGAACAACCTGGGCTCTTCCTATTACTCTGGCGTGACCATTGTGGACGCTCTGGGCAGCAATACGCCCACTTCTCTGCAGACGCTCAACATCGGCCCCGGCTCGAACCAGGGCTCACTGACCGGCGTCTTTCAGAATCGCTGGATGCCCTCGGCGAACGCCATCTGGACGCTGGGCAAGCACACCTTGTCAGTGGGCGGAAGCTGGTCGCATACACAGTTGAATCCCCGCGACCGGCGGCCGGGCGTGGCGGGAACCACTTCCTCGGCGGATTTCGGCCAGTTCGTTCAGGGCCTCGTGACCGCCAACGACGACTTCAATACGACGACCTTTCTGCAGGGCAACGGCGACCGCTACTACCGCGCCAACCAGACGGGCATCTACCTCCAGGACAAGTTCCAGATTCATCCGAACCTGAGCCTGACGGGCGGCATCCGCTACGACATGAACGGCGCCTTCAGTGAGAAGTTCGGCCACATCTACAACTTTGACCCGAAGCTCTTTGATCCCGGCTCGGCCGACGATCCGGAGAACGCCGGCGGAACATTCAACAACAACGGCTACGTGGTGGCAAAGGACTCGAGCGACACGACGCTGACCGGCCGGCAGTGGGGCATCGGTCCGCGGCTGGGCTTTGCGTGGTCGCCAATGCGCTTCCAGAGCAAGGTGGTCGTTCGTGGCGGCACGGGATTCTACTACGACCGCGGCGAGCTGTTCAGCTATCTTTCTCCCGGTTACGCGGCGGGCGAGGTGCATGGCGGACCCTTCGGCGTGAGCCAGACGCAGCCCTTCGTCAACTCGCAGACCTGCGACATGGCCAACGGCACTTACTACGAGGGCTACATCCCCACCTGCAATCCCACCGAGGCCAACCTCTCCATGCCCTGGGGAGGGTCACTGGGCGCGGCGCCTACCGGCAAGGCCAGCGACATCACGCAGTATCTGCCCAACGCCGCAGCGATCGCCGAAGGAGCGGCTCCCTTCACCATGGGCGCCTATGACCGCAAGAACAAGCTGCCATACTCGATCAACTACACCCTGGACATTCAGTGGCAGCCGCGCAGCGATTTGGCCATCGAGATTGGCTATGTCGGCAATCTGGGCCGCCACCAGGTGATTCCGACGCCCTTCAACCAGTCGCAGATCGCCACTCCCAGCAGCCCCATCCGCGGCCAGTTGTATTCCTACGGCTATACGATTGTGGACGACACCTTCACTCCGATTGCTCTGCCGGCCAACTCGGGCGGCTCGCTGAACAGCGCCTACATGACTAACTCCGAGGGCGGCAATGTGGACTTGCGCGTGCCCTACATCGGCTACTCCTCGGAATCGATCGACTACCGCGCCGCCGGCATCTCGCAGTACAACGCGGCGCAGATTCACGTGGATAAGCGCCTGAGCCACGGCTTCCAGGCCGGCGCTTCGTACACCTTCTCTCACGCCACCGATGAACAGAGCGCCCTGGGCCTCTTCTATAACGGCGATAACCCGACCAACCTGCGCTCCGGCTACGGCCTGGCCGATTTCGACCGCAAGCACGTGCTGAACTTCACTTACAGTTATCAGCTTGCCAGCCATCGGCCGGAAGGCTCACTCGCGGGCAAGTTCACCAACGGCTGGAGCCTGAATGGCATGACCGTCCTGCAAGGTGGGCAGCCCTTCAGCATCATCGACTACTCGGGCGCGGTGGGCAGCGTCTACTACAGCACTTTCGACGGCATCAACAATCCCATCGTGCCGCTGGCTTCCGGCTGCACGCCGAAAAACGCCGTCACCGGCGCTTCCGGCGCATTCAGCACGCCGGCGCTCAAGCCGGAATGCTTTACCATTCCTCTGCTCAACCCAGGAGACCTGAACGGCGCCGTTCCGGCCAACGATCCCTTTGAGACCACCTTCATCTCTCACGGGCAGCGCAACATCTTCCGGCAGGCAGCGCAGAAGCGCGCCGACATGTCATTGGTCAAGGTCACGCCATTCGGAGAACGCGCCAAGCTGCGCTACACGCTGGATGTCTTCAACGTGACCAATACCACCAGCTTCGACGTGACCGGAGACAACGTCACGCAGAATATGGACTACAACAACTATCCGACCCAGGGGACCACGGTCGCGCCGACGGGATGCAATGCCGCTGGCGAGCAAACCAATACGTCGTTCTATAACTGCCCGGCGGGATTGGGCATCACGACGCACACCATCGGCAGCCCGCGCCAGGTGCAGATGTCGCTGCGGCTGGATTTCTAGAGCATTTCACTGTTGCTGCAGGGTTGAATTCGTGGTTTCCCACCCATTTCACAAAGAACGTGAAATGGATGGGGCACGGAGCTTCCTTACTCCATCAGTACTAGCTGAAGCGTTGACAGCAAGGGCAAACAAGGAGGGCGTCCGCGGAAACGGACGCCCTTCTTGTTTGCTCATTTCCCATAAATCAGAAGAATCGTTCGGAATCGCCAGCGCCTACCAGAGCGGAGCTACCGGCTCTTCCTGGAATACGGGAGGAGGGCCATTGCGATTGGAGAGGTGGATTACATCCAGGTACGGCTCGGCTTGCGGATCGTAAGTCACGGTGATGCTTCCGCCTCTCCCTTGCGACCCATCCATGCCGTCGCGCCCATCGAGTCCGTCGCGGCCGCTTGAGCCGCTGGGCGTGCCCGTTCCGCCGGAACCGCCTCGGCCTCCCCGGCCGCCCTTGCCACCTGTTCCGCCGGAACCTCCGTCCGCCCTCACTGTCAGCGAACCGCCCTGCGGATCGACGAGGTACAGCCGTCTGTGGCCCGCCGCAGATACGCTCGCCTGAAGCAAAGGATGATTGCCCGGTCGTAGCGTTACCAGAATCTCCACCGGCGGCGCATCGCCGCCACGTCCGCCATCCTGCCCGTCCGAGCCATTGCCCCCGTCCGTTCCATTTCCACCCGCGGAGGGATTATTCGGATCCATGGAGCCGCTGCTGCCGCTCATGCCGCTTGTTCCATCGCTGCCATTCAAACCGCTGGAGCCGCTGCTGCCGGAGAAGTTCGAACTGAAATTGTAGTCATACCGCAGGGGAATATCGAGTTCCGCGCGCAGCTCCGGATGGCTGGGAACCGTGATGATGACGTGCGGGAGTTTTCCGTCGCTCACGCGGGGATCGTAGGGAAGAGTGACAACGCCTTTCTTGTTGACGCTCACAACCGTTGCCGTGACGCTGAGATCCTGCCACATGACCTTTCCGTGGCCCGCGCCCTCTGTCTGCAACACCTTGCCGTCGGGCTGGGTGACCGCGACCGCCAGCGGGGATTTCTGCCCCGGCGCGATCCCCGGTCCTTTGGGCTGACTGGCCTCGATGGACGCGATGGGAGTCCTGGCCAGGTACACCTTCATCCCCAGCTTGACCTGCATGGCCGCGCACCCGCTCAGCGCGAGCAGGGAAGCCATTCCCAGGCAAGCTATCCAGGCTGGCTTGCAGCCATGGTTCCCGGAAAACTGAAATGGCATCGATCTGAGCCTGCTCATGAGCGGACTCCTTCACTGCCCGGCGTTGTTGAGATGACCCATGCAACAAGAGAATACCGCATCGATTTTGTGCCTTCCTGCGAGAGACGTTGATGAAGGAAACACCAAATCAACCGGCAAGTTGCGCGTTACTTTTCTTCCGCCGAATCCGTCCACTGCTTTCCGCAGGTTTCGCATCGCCATGTGTTGAGCGGATTGACACTGACGAGCACCGGTTCTTTGGCGCCACAGCCTGGGCACGCGGGCGATTCGAAGTCAGGCATCTGCATTTTGGATTGATCGACGATTGCCTGTGGAATCGGTCTCGCGAGAATAGCGTTTGCCTGTTCCAGTTGATCGGCTGCAACCAGTATGCGGGGATTGCCCAAATCAAGCGCGGCAATCGAGCGCGGCCCTTCAATCCAGCTCTCGACGCCCGCATCCCGCAACACTTCCTGGATTTGCCATGTACGCTCCGGGTCATCGGATTCGCACAGCGGCACCTTCCAGGTGTATTCGGACGGTGAATCGCTTTCCGCTGTTTCGCCTCCGGCTGGCGGCGCATCAGCGCTACGATTCCATGGGGTAGCCGCAGGGGACTCTGGGCTGTTTGGCTCTTCGCTTGCAACGCGTTGCCGATCCAATCTGCGACTCCTCATTTCATCGCGGAGAACCTGCTGCGCTACTTCGGTCAGATCGGCGATGTCAGCATCCAGTGCGCATAATTCATCGTCGCTCATCTTTCTGTAGAGTTGAGTTAGGCTCTGCCAATCCGCGATGGTGTCTTTCTGCATGTGAGGCAGTATACCTGCTTCAAGCCCGGAACGCCTTGGATGCGACTGGCGTTCATGCCGGATGCGACGCCAGAGCAGCAAAAGCCTTCTGACCGGATTCTCGCGTGTCCTTCAGTTCTGGTCCGCGCTCTCCGGTATTGGGTCGTAAACTGGAGGCGTGATGGATTCATTCTCGGCAAAAATTCTGAAGGAACTGGTTCCGGCGGAGAAGGAAATCGTTCCACCGGCTCGGCCGGCTGGCCCGCGGAACCCGGTGGATCATTGGTCTGCTTCTCTTTTGATGGAACGGGCGGCCTATCTGAGCAAGCTGGCGAAGCACGGAAACGGCTCGGCCAGCGAGACGCTGAAGGAATACCCGCAGCATTGCGCCATGCTTTCGTATCGCAGCCGCGACGGCGAGGCCGAAGTGCATCAGGACTTCGCCGATATCTTCTACGTGCTGGAAGGCCGCGCGACGCTGGTGACCGGCGGCACGGTAGCTGGCGCTAAAAGCGTTGGACCGGGAGAGATGCGCGGCTCGTCGGTGGAAGGCGGCACACGGCAGCAGTTGCGGGCGGGCGACGTGGCGCACGTTCCGGCGGGCGTTCCGCATCAGATGCTGGTCAGTGGCGAGAAGCCCCTTGCCTGCCTGGTCGTGAAGGTTCAGGAGACGCCGTAAGGACTCTGGGCTCTCTCGCTTCTTTCGCTGTAGCTGACCTCGCGCGCGTTGAGGAACGGGCCATACTTCTTGTCTGCGCCCTCGACATGGGCGCCGAGCCAATTGCGCAGGAATTTCATCAGTTCCATGTCGAGCGTCGTGGCGGGCGCGCTGGCAAAACGCTCCCTCAACGCGGTGATCTCGTGGATGAACCACTCGTGTTCCATCTTGTGCTCGGGCGCGTCCGGGTAGCCGGCTTGAAACAGCAGCGACTCCTCCCGTGCGAAGTGGGATTTTGAGTATTCCACCAGTTGGTCCAGGACAGCTCCCAGAACCTGCTTGTCGTGGGCATCCTCGATTTCAAAGTGCAGCTGGTTAATGATGCCAATCAGCTTCTTGTGGTCGTCGTCCAGCGCCACGACGCCCACTCCCATCTCGTTTGTCCAGACTGTGAAGGTCATTGGAATTCAACCCCCGAAGATCGCTCGCATCTCCTAGAGCAAAACCAGAGTAAATGTGTCCTTGTTAAGAGCCACGAACGTGGCCTTATTTCCACCTCAACGAGCCAAAATCGCTCGCCGGGGACCCGGAGAGGAAAAAGCCACTTGAGGAAATGGCTTCCGGGTGCAGCTACTCTGGTTTTGCTCTAGCCTGAATCTCGACTCTCGTCGTTTATGCTGTCAGCGAACTCTCATAAGAGTCAGATGCGTTCTGGGATATTTGGTTGCGTGCTTCCGGATTCTCTACGTTTCCAGGGCGTTCAGGGAGCCATCCTCAAACTCCTCGTTCAGCCATTGGCTGAATGCGGCAAACTCCTCGTCGCGGCCCAGAAACTCGCGCACCATCTCGCGGCCTGGCTTGCTCCCGCCCTGTTCGAGCACTGCCTTGCGGTAGCGGCTGCCGGTGTCGCAGCCCAATAGATTTCCGCGATCGAACTGCGCGAAAAAGTCCAGGGCGATGACCTTGTCGAAGGCGTAGGTGTAGTAGTTGGACGAGTATCCGGTGAGATGGCCGAAGCTGGCGTACATGCGGTTGCCTTCGAGCCAGGTCCAGGGTTGCAGGCTCTCGTAGAGCCGCCGGGCCGTGCTGTCCAGGTCAAGGCCGGCGGGGTCCTGGTCATGCAGGTCGAGCGAGAGCGTGGTGTAGTAGAGCTGCGCGCGCACCCAGTCGGCGCGTCCAAAGGCACCGGCCAGCTTCATCTTGCGGATGGTTTCGGAAGGCAGGATTTCGCCGGTTTGATAGTGCCTGGCGAAGGCCTGGAGCAGCTTCTCGTCGCGGAAAAACTCTTCCAGCATCTGCGAGGGCACTTCAATGAAATCGCCCTCTGTGGCAAAGCCGGAGATGCCCGCCCACTCGGTGTGACCGCCGAGAATGGCGTGCATCAGGTGGCCGAACTCGTGGAAAAAGGTGACCACATCGTTGTATTGCAAAAGGCCGGGATCGCCTTCTTTGCCGCCGGGGAAGTTGCAGATCAGCGCGGCCTCAGGCTGTGCCCGGCCGCGCACGCCGGTGACCAGGGGCGCGGCGGAGAACCACTTGTCCTTGCCTTCGCGCGGATGCATGTCGAGATAGAAGCGGCCCACCTTTTGTCCGCAGTCGTAGACCTCGAAGACTGAAACCTCCGGGTGCCATGCGGGAGCCGACGAGGGGCGGAAGTCGAGCTTGAAAAGACGCGCCGCTGTTCCGAGCACGCCCGCTTCGACCTGCGCATAGGGAAAATAGGGACGCACGGATTGCGAATCGAAGTCGAAGGCCGCGCGGCGGAACTGCTCGTACCAGTAGCCGCGGCTGGCGATGCCGATTTCATCAATCTCATGTTGGCGTTTGCGGGTGAAGTCGAGAATCAACTCGTGTTCACGGCTGGCGCCGTCGCTGCTGGCTTCGTTCAGTTTGGCCAGGAAGACGCGCACGTTGGCCGCCGAGCCCATCATCTGATCGGCTGTGGCCAGATCCGCCCAACTGCGAAAGCCGAGTGTCGCGGCGATTTGCTGGCGGGTGGCCAGCAGTTCAAGAAGGATCTGCTGGTTGGCAGGATAGGCGCGGGTGTTGTAGGCGAGGAACATGCGCTCGCGCAGCGCGGCGCTCGCGGCATAGGTCAAGACTGGCTGCATGTCAGGCTGATCGGTCGAGAGCGTGACGCGTCCGCCGGCGTCCGCCGGGTGACGGACAAGGTAGTCGGCGGGCAGGCCTTCGAGCTCGGCCACCGTGGCCTCGATGGTTTTGGCGCCCTCCTGAATGTTGCGGCTGAACTGGAGCGAGAGGTGAGTGGCTTGTTCGTTGAGCGATTGCAGCCGGGCGCGCGTGGCCTCGTCCTTGTCTACGCCAGCCAGCCGGTAGCCGAGCAGCGTGCGCCCGACGTAGTGCTTGGTCGCCGCGCTGGCGCCCTCCAGATTGATTGCCACCAGAGCCTCGTAGACTTCACGATTCAGGCTGAGAGCGCTGGCGGCCTGCGCCACGCGCTGCGCTTCAAGCTGCGCCTGATCGCGGACGGCCTTATCGGCGGCGACGGAATTGAGCACGCCGGCTTGCTCGCCTGCCAGACTGAGCTGCTCGATGGCCGCATCGAAAAGGCGCAGCGAGTTTTCAGGCGTGCGCGGTCCTTCAACGGCGAGCAGGGCGGCGAGCGATGCCTCGTGCGCTTCCATGCGCGCGCTGACCCAGGCGGTCAGCGCCTCGGCGGATGCGGCTCCGCCCGCTTCCCAGGCATGAAAATCTTGCGATGAGGAAACTGGAGATGGACTTTGCTCAGACATAGGGGAAAAGCCTCCAAACTTCTAGGTTGCCACAGTGGGCCGGCTCCGCGCTTGTTTTTCGTTCTGATGGAGTTCGTTTGCCGCGCGCCGGTATGCTGGCGAAGAGAAAGCCCTCGCGAATTCCAGAGAATGATTTGAGAGAACCGCAACGGAACGCACAGCTGCAAAATCCTGCTGCGGCGGAAACAGTTGCGCGCGCCATGGCTTTGCTCGCTGTCTTCGACGATTCAGGTTGTTGGCGCTCCATCGGCGCAGCTTGCGCGCGTGCATGTTCGCGCATGAAGGGTGTGATTCGATCGCAGGTCTGGCGGCGGCGCTGCTCAGGTCGAACCGCGTGATCTGAATCGATGCAAAGGAAACTCAAATCCGCATCTGAAAAAATTGTTGTCTATTTTTCCACCACCACTACGTTTTTCTCTTGACACTTGTGACAAGGGAATCTATACATTCTTCAACTGCAGTAGTACATGCAGAAACGACACAAAATTTGTCGAAAGGGAGAATAGGCAAATGGCAACCAAAAAAGCAGCCAAGAAGGCACCCGCAAAGAAGGCGGCCAAGAAGGTCGCAAAGAAGAAGTAGCTGCATCTCCAACCAAAAGGCAATACCGCGGGGGAACGCTTGAAGCGTTCCCCCGCGGTGTTTTTGGCGAAAGGATTACACTGATAGGCGCAAGCAAGGCTGGGAGGGATCCATGACACGCCGCCGCTGGATTGCCGAGAACTGGGACGAAGCCACTGCAACAATCACTGGCGCGCAAGCCGAACATCTGACTCGCGTGTTGCGCGCGCAACCGGGCATGGAAGCAGACGTGGTGGCGGGCGGCCACGTTTTTCGCTCGCAGGTGGCGGCGGTCAGCCCGAAAGAGGTGCGCTTCAATCTTGTCTCCGAACTGGAGGCCGAGCCCGCGCTGCCGCTTACGCTGGTGATCTCCATCTACAAGTTCGACCATATGGAGTGGGCCATCGAAAAGGCCACCGAACTGGGAGTCGCGGCGATAGTGCCGGTGATTGCGCGGCGGACGGAAAAGCATCTGGCCGAGGCGGCTGCGGCGCGGGTAGAGCGCTGGAGGCGCATCGTGCATGAAGCGGCGCAGCAGTCGCGGCGCTCCGATGTGCCGCTGGTCTCCGATCCAATTCTGCTGTCGGCGCGCGTGCGCGCGGCCTCCGATGCGGTGCGCATTGTGCTGGCGGAGCAGGAGCGCACCACCACGCTGCGCCATGCGCTGGATGAAGCCCAGGCCGCGGCTGAGACGGATATGCCCACGCTGGAGATTGCCATTGGTCCCGAGGGCGGATGGGCTCCGGAGGAAGAGGCGCTGTTCGACGCCAACGGCTGGCGCGCCGCATCGCTTGGTCCGCGCATTCTGCGCGCCGAGACAGCTGCCATCTCCGCGATGGCGGTGGTTGCTTCGTATCTGGAGTAATGCCTGAATTTCTCTGGGGATCGGAATCAGGATCTGGGAGGGCCGGCGAGTTGGGCAGGCCGAGGTTCGTGGTTTCCGACCCATGCGACAGAAACAAGTACGTCGCATGGATGAGGCATCCAGCGTTGAACGCAGAATAAAAAACTGCGAAGACGCAGTGCGAAGATGAAAGCTGAAAAGAAAAAAGGGCGCGGCCATGGCCGCGCCCTTTTTTGGCAGGGGACGCTATTGCTGCGGCTGAGGAGCCGGCGCAGGCGTCTGTGTTTGCGGAGCGGGACCCAGAGGCGTGTCGCCTGAAGGCTGCTGCGCCGGAGTCTCGGACTTCTTCTTGTCTGTCAGGCGGGTCTTGTCGCCGGTGGTGGTGGAGACCTTTTTCTTTTTCTTGGAGGTATCGCCAGCCAGACCCAAGGGACCGGCCTGTGTCTGGCGGTCGGCAACCTCGGCGGCGTCAGGCGCGACGGGCGCGAAAGTGTCCGTCTTCGGTCCCTTGGCCTTAACCTTGGCCTGCTTGATCTCCTTGGCTCGGGAGCTGTAGCGGGTTTTCTGCGTTGGTTTGGCGGTAGTCTCCAGTGGATTCACCGGCTCAGGAGTGGCGGTCGTCTGCTGCGGCGCGCCAGCGTCCTCGGTCAACCCGGCAGGCGCGACGGGCAAGGTTTTGGTCGGCGCCTGGCCAAAACGGATTTTTTCCTTTTTCCCCGGCTTCATCGAGACCTGATCGGCGCTCGCATTCTTTTTACCCTTCTTGGGCGGCGCGGCGGCCGGTTCGGCGGCTGATGCGGCTTGAAGCGACTTCTGCCGGAAGGCGCGCGTGCTCTCACGGAAGCGGGTGCGCTCCACCTTTTTCTTTTTCTTAGGCGTGGGCGGCGCATACGCGCTGTAGATTGGCTTGGTCTGTTTGGCGCTGGCGCCGGTGTCGATATAACCCGGCTTGATGTCGATGAAGGCCTGTTCGCGCATGGTGGTCAGATAGTCGCGCATGGCCGGCTCCATCCGGAACATGTAGAAATTCTCTTCGACCTGATCCTCAACGTCCTTGTATGCCGGAATGCCGCCGGGGGTGTGCCGTATGACCTTGAGAATGACAAAGCCCTGTTTGGTGCGAATCGGGTCGGTGAACTGTCCGGCCTTGAGCGCGAAGGTCGCGTCTTCCAGGACCTTGGCCAGTTTGTTGCGCTGGAACTGGCCAAGATCGCCGCCCGTGGCGGCCGTGGAACCGTCGCTGAAGGTACGGGCCAGTTGAGCGAAGTCGCCGCCGGCGCGCAGCTTGGCTTCCAGGTCGTCAGCCTTGGCCTTGGCGGCGGCCAGCTTGGCCGGGTCTTCCGGCTGCGCGCTGCCTTGTTCCGCTGGCGCGGAGGCGGCAGTGCTGGTGGAGACAAGGATCTCGGCCAGGGTGACGCTTTCTTCCTGTGCGTACTCCTGCTTGTGCTGCTCGAAATAGCGCTCAGCCTCGCCGGGAGTGAACTGAGCCTTCCTGCCAACCTGGTCCCGCATCACTTCCTGGGTGATGATGGTGTTGCGGATGCTGGCCTTGAAATCCTCAAAGGAGATGCCCTGCTCCTTGGCGGCCTTTTCCAGGTCATCCATGGATTCCATGTTGTTTTGTTTGCGGATTTCGTTCAGGCGCTTGATCAACTCGGTCTCGCCGGTGATATCGAGTTCCTTGCCCTTGGAGAGCCAGAGCTGCTGATCAATCAGGCTGCGCAGCAGATCCTTGTGGCCCTCGGAAATGGCCTGCATCGTCGCGCCGTGCTGGTGGGCCTCAGTATCCAATTCAGTCATGGCGCGGTCGTAGTCCGAGCGCGTGATGATCTGATCGTTGACGCGGGCGATGATCTCCTCGACCGTGTTGCCGCCATAAGGGCTCTCGGGCGCGGCGGAACGAGTTTGCGCCGGAAGGGAAGTAGCGAGCAGCAGCGTGCCGAACACGAAAGCCGCGGGAGTGCGAATGAGTCGAAGAGTCATAGGATTCAGGACATGGCAGGGGACGACGCATCGCCACCTGTTGCATAGACGTCATTGTAAATGGCTGGGGAGCGGCAAGGCGATTCAGAAGACGATTCGGCTTGAATTAGGCCAGATATATGGCCAAAGAGTTCCCGCGATATTGGCGCATCGCGGCTGGCAAGCCGCTGCCGCGGCTACCGGAATCGCCCGGCGAACGTCAAATCGAGCGGTGATATACTTCAGCCAAGGTGGCTTCACGCAGCGCGTTCGAGCGTTTTTCCAATGTTCTTAGCCTTGCCGCAACCGGGCAAGGTTAATTTTTATCGAGGAACAGTTCATGTTTTCGCGGTGGATTTGGACTCGCGAAGCTGGAAATCCGCCCAGAAACGCATAGCGCATCGGCCATCCGGAGGTTTGTTCAGCCTATGACGCCACGCGCCCGACGCGCTCTGTTTACAGTCGCTCTCTTTTTTGCCGTCTGCGCAGTTGCGGGCACTTTTCTGCAGCGCAGGGTGGGGGCTGAATCCTCGGCCGACGAAAGCCAGCTTCGCGACAGCCTGAAGTCCTTTACCAATGTGTACGCGCTGGTGGAGCAGAACTACGCCGAGCCGATCAATGGCGAGAAGGCCGACGCCGTCATCTACGACGGCGCGATTCCGGGGATGCTGCGCGTGCTGGATCCACACTCCAGTTTCTACGACCCCAAGGCCTACGCCAGGATGCGCGAGGAGCAGCATGGCCGCTACTACGGCGTGGGCATGACCATCCAGCAGCAGAACAATAAAATATATGTCGTTTTTCCTTTCGAGGGATCGCCGTCCTTCAAGGCTGGCATTCATCCCGGCGACATCATCTCCGCCGTGGACGGCAAGCCGATCAGCGTGGATGGCAAGATTCCCGGCGGGTTGAACTCTTCCGATCAGGTAGCGAAAGCGCTGAAGGGACCCAAGGGCACCCACGTGGAGGCGACGATGATCCGCGAGGGCCAGCCCAAGCCGCTGGTCTTTGACCTCGTGCGGGACGAGATTCCCCATCCCTCCGTGGACCTAGCTTACGAAATTCGTCCGGGGGTGGGCTACATTCACCTGACGCAGTTTCAGGAGGATACGGCCGAGGATGTCGCCAGGGCCATTGACGGCTTCGGCAACCTGAAAGGGCTGGTCTTCGATCTGCGCGGCAACCCCGGTGGCCTGCTCAGCCAGGCGGTGGAGGTTTGCGACCATCTGCTGGCCAAGGGACAGGGCATCGTGAGCCAGCGCGGGCGCGCCTTCCCTGACCAGGTCTACACGGCTACGCACGGCAACGGCGGCAAGACTTTTCCCATCGTCGTGCTGGTCAATCGCGGCACAGCCTCCGCGGCGGAGATCGTCAGCGGCGCGCTTCAGGACCATGACCGCGCGCTCATCGTGGGCGAAACCACATTTGGAAAAGGCCTGGTGCAGACCGTCTACAACCTCAGCGAGAACACTGGCCTGGCGCTGACCACTTATCACTACTACACGCCCTCCGGCCGGCTCATTCAGCGCAACTACGCAGGCGTCTCGCTCTACGACTATTACAACCACGGCGGCACGGCGCCGGCCGACACCGCCAGCCGCGAGGTCAAACTGACCGACGCGGGACGCACGGTTTACGGCGGCGGCGGCATCACGCCGGATGAGAAGATTGAAAGCCTCAAGAGCAACCACTTCCAGGACACGCTGCTCGCCAAGGATGTCTTCTTTCACTTCGCCCCCGTTTATCTGGCCAATCGCACTGTGGACAGAAACTTCCAGGTGGACGGCGCGGTGCTGGCGGAGTTCAAGAAATACCTCACCAGCCAGGAGATTCCCTGGACCGAGGCCGATCTGAATGGCGTGATGGACTGGGTGAAGATCAGCATCAAGGACAAGATCCTCACCATTCAGTTTGGCCAGATGCAGGGACTACGCACACGGGCTGACTGGGATCCGGAGATTCAGAAGGCGCTGAACTATCTGCCCGAAGCCCAGGCCCTGGAAGATAACGCTCACAAGGTGCTGACGCAGAAGGCGGAAGCCCGGAACGAGACGCGGTAGGCGAAGTGCACGGTTGATGCAAGGAAGGCCGTCCCGAGGGGACGGCCTTCTTGTTTTCTGGTTGAGCTTTCCTTGACGGATCAGTCGCAGGGCCGGGAAAAACGGCCAGGGACTCCGGCTACTGCTTCATCGCGGTTTCAACCGCAACAGCGACCGCAACCGACGCGCCGACCATGGGGTTGTTGCCCATGCCGATGAGGCCCATCATCTCGACGTGCGCGGGCACGGAAGACGATCCGGCAAACTGGGCATCCGAGTGCATGCGGCCCATGGTGTCGGTCATGCCATAGGAAGCAGGACCAGCGCCCATGTTGTCGGGATGAAGCGTTCTGCCCGTGCCGCCGCCGGAGGCAACCGAGAAGAACTTCTTGCCGTCGAGCAAGCGCTCCTTCTTGTAGATTGCCATGACCGGGTGCTGGAAGCGGGTGGGGTTGGTGGAGTTGCCGGTAATGGCCACATCTACGTTCTCAAGCTGCATGATGGCAACGCCTTCACGCACATCGTCGGCGCCGTAGCAGCGAACGGCTGCGCGCTCGCCCTTGGAGTATGCCTTTTCTCGAACGACTTTCAGATTGCTGGTCTTGTAGTCGAACTCGGTCTGGACATAAGTAAATCCGTTGACGCGCGAAATGATCATCGCCGCGTCCTTGCCCAGGCCGTTGAGAATGACGCGCAGCGGAGTTTTGCGGGCATTGTTGGCGGAGCGGGCGAGACCGATGGCGCCTTCAGCGGCGGCAAAGGATTCGTGACCGGCGCAGAAAGCGAAGCAGCCGGTCTCTTCGCGCAGCAGCATGGCGGCCAGATTGCCATGGCCGATGCCAACCTTGCGGTCATCGGCAACAGAGCCCGGAATGCAGAAAGCCTGCAAGCCGGTGCCGAGGGTTTCGGCAATCTCCGCGGCTATGGTCTGCTTCTTGGTGATGGCGACAGCCGCGCCAATCAGATAGGCCCAGCCCGCATTCTCAAAAGAAATGGGCTGGATGGACTTCACGATCTTGCGTACGTCAACGCCCTTGTCCAGGCAGATCTTCTCGGCTTTTTCGAGCGATTCAATGCCGTTCGCGGCAAGAAAGGAGTCGATCTGCGCAATCCGTCTTTCGTATCCTTCAAATAAAGCCATGATCTTCTCCTTATTCCTTGCGGGGGTTGATGGTTTTGACGGCGTCGGCAAAACGGCCATAGGTGCCGGTTGCCTTGGTCAGCGCGGTCTGTGCATCCACTCCCTTGGCAATCGAGTCCATCATGGGTCCGAGCTTGACGAACTTGTAACCGATGATCTCGTTATCCTCGTCGAGCGCCAGTTCAGTGACGTAGCCCTCGGCCAGTTGCAGGTAGCGCGCGCCCTTTTCGCTGGTGCCGTACATGGTTCCGGTCACGCTGCACAAGCCCTTGCCCAGGTCTTCGAGGCCGGCGCCGATGGGCAGTCCGCCCTCGGAGAACGCGGTCTGGGTGCGGCCGTAGACGATCTGCAGGAACAACTCGCGCATCGCCACGTTGATGGCATCGCAAACCAGATCGGTATTCAATGCCTCAAGGATGGTCTTGCCGGGAAGGATTTCAGCGGCCATCGCGGCGGAATGGGTCATTCCGGTGCAGCCGATGGTCTCAACCAGCGCTTCCTCGATGATGCCGTTTTTGACGTTCAAGGTGAGTTTACAAGCACCTTGCTGGGGAGCGCACCAACCCACACCGTGGGTCAGACCGGAGATGTCGCTCACTTCTTTAGCCTTGGTCCAGTGGCCTTCTTGTGGAATAGGCGCCGGACCGTGATTCGGTCCCTTGGCAACTATGCACATCTGTTCAATTTCGTGTGTATGCATCTGGAGTTGCACTCCTTTGTTCGGTTGGGTTGAGGATAAGAGTCTCATTCGTTCGATGGAGCCCTGTGGCGCCGGAAGACTCATCGGAGAGGTTGTTGTTGTGGGTACGGTGTGGCCGCGGCCCGAGCACGCAGAGCCTGTTTCCCGCTGGGGACGGCCATGGACGATGGCTATTCCCCAGAAAGTCGACACAGATTGAGCCGATGGCCTATCTACAGGCACTGCACACCTTGCAACAAGAACGGTTCTTTGGATCACTTCAATTATAAAGCGGGCAGATTCGGCCGGATGTGACCGCGAACGCAGGGCATTCGGTGGCCATTCGCAAGCCAGATCGCCACAATCTGAGCCGCTGGCTCTCCCGTTGCCGCCGTTTTGCTCTCTATTCCAGCCTTCCGCTCGGCGGCTTGAGCTGCTTTCCGCCTCTTAACCGTGTGTAACCGGCGTCACAGCCGAGGCACTTGCGCCGCTCGTAGGCTCTGGAACGGAGTTTTGGGAGGATTTACTCATGTCAGAAATTGCCGAGGCAAATGCCGTCACCGTTCAGAACCTGATGGCCGCCTTTGACGGCGAGTCGAACGCGCACGCCAAGTACACAGCCTTTGCCATCAAGGCCGATGAGGACGAGTTGCATGGGGCTGCCAGCCTCTTCCGCGCCGCGGCGCGCGCCGAGCAGATCCATGCAGCCAATCACGCCCGCGTCATCAATATGCTGGGTGGTCATGCGGAGTGCGAGATTCAGATCGCGGATGTCAAGAGCACCCTCGAAAACCTGAAGACCGCTTTGAACGGCGAGAATTATGAGGTCAGCACCATGTATCCCGGCTTCCTGGCGGAGGCCACCGAGCGGAAGAACACGGCCGCCATCCGCACCTTCAATGGAGCTTTGGAAGCCGAGAAGACCCATGCCCGCCTCTTCAGCGAGGCGATTGCCCTGTTGGCGGCGGGAAAGAAGGACTCGTGGATCGGCGAAGCGCGCGACTTTTACATCTGCCCGGTCTGCGGCTATACCTCGGAAACAGAAGAGGAACACGAGCGCTGCCCGGTCTGCAATTGCCCCTGGGAGCGCTTCGAGATTATCCGGTAAGACCGGATAATCTTTCTGATATAAACGATTGCGATTCGTGGAGCCCCAGGTCTCAAGAAACGAGACCTGGGGCGCAATGATTTAAATCATCCGCAAATCTTCTGCTATTTCTTCGGAATCGTCAGCTCCGCGCCCGCGCCCAACTTGTAGACCGCTGAAAAATCCCCCCGATTGATGGCCAGACCCAGGCGGCCGCGCGAGTCGATGTAGAACAGTTCCTTGCCTACCGGCACGTCGCTAAAGGTCTTCACGAACGGGAAAATGTAGCTCTTGCCTGCAAACGTGACAGGCACCTGATCGCCGAGTTTGTAGCCAAGCCGGGCGAAGGTCTCCGCGGGCACATTGAAGACCAGGCTGCCGAAGGGCCCGTCGGTGGCGATGACCTCGCCGTGCAGCCCCTTCTCATCAATCGTTGCGTTCTTCAGTTCGAGGCGGACCAGCTTCGCCACGTCAAGCGCGGGGCCGGCCTGGCGGAAGTCGTCGCCGCGGGCCAGATGCGCGCCGGCGGGCGAAAAGATGTCGCGGCCATGGAAGGTCGAGGAGATGCCGGAGCCGATCATCCACGCGGGGTTGGTGATCTCATGGGCTTCCGCGATGCCGTCACGGTCAGCAACGAGCGTGAGCAGGCCATTGTCGGGCACGACGAAAAACTGGCCTGTTTTGGATTTGGCGATGATGGCCTTGCGCGTCGAGCCCACGCCGGGATCGATGACCACCACAAAGACCGCATCCCTGGGGAAGTACGGCGCCGAGCCGGCCAGAAAGCGCGCCCCCATGGCGATGTTGTAAGGCTCCGACTGGTGCGTGATGTCGATGACGCGCGCGCCGGGCACGATGCCTTCCATCACTGCCTTGCAGATGCCCACGGCATCGTCCTTGACGCCGAAGTCGGTCATGAAGCCGATGACTCGTGTGGGCGCGGGCTGCTGGGCCGCCGCCGTCCAGGCCAGAGCGGCCGACATCAACGCTGCTGTCAGCAATCTCATTGTCTTGTTCATTTCGCTGCCTCGCTGTTTTTATATGGTATCGCGCAGGCATGGGAGGCACTTTGGGGGCAAGCCAGACAGCGGGCCTGAATCAATGCATGACGGCGTCTCGTCAGATGCCGTCATGCACCGATTGCTTTATTGCGGATGCACGATTTCAACGATCTTGGAATCGGGCTCGGTCCAGGCCGCCGCGCCCGCATGAGTGAACTGTTGCTTCGCATCATCCCAGTGCAGCGTGGTCGTGGAGCCCGCAACCTTCTCATAGGAATACGTGAGGCCGTCGTCGGAATAGAGCGTGAAGTCCGCGTCCGCTCCAGGGTAGACACGCACGGCCGCAATGGCCTGTGTCTCGTGCGTGCTCAGAACTGGCCCGCCCAGCGGCACGATGGACCCCGCTCGCACGAACAGAGGAATGGTGTCGATGGGCGCGTCGGCGGTGATGGTCTGGCCTCCCGTGAAGCGCGCATTGGTCCAGTAGTTGTACCAGTCAGAGCCCGCGGGCAGGTAGACCTTGCGGCTCGTCGCCCCCTGCTCCGTAACAGGTGCTACCAGAAAAGCAGGCCCGAACATGTATTCGTCGCGAATGTCGGCGACATTCGGATCGCCGGCGAAGTCCATGAAGAGCGCGCGCATGAACGGAGCGCCCGTCTGGTAACTGCCGTATGCCTGCGAGTAGATGTACGGGATCAACTGATAGCGCAGGCGCAGATACTTTTCCAGGATCGGCTCCGCCTGCTTGCCGTAGGACCACACTTCGTTGTGCATCCTCTCGCCATGCGCGCGCATGACGGGCTGGAATGCTCCCCACTGGAACCAGCGCACGAATAACTCGGGATAGTCTTCATAGTTGCCGATGTTATCCAGCACGTCGGAGGCATCGATGAGAGGCGTATGGGCCGCGTGGTAACTGGCATCGATTGACGGCGAGAAGAAGCCGGCGATGTCCGTGTCCCAATACGTCATGCCGGTGGCGGTAAAGCCCAGCCCGGCCGGGATGGAACGCTTCAGCATATCCCAGGTGGAGAAAACGTCGCTGGACCAGAAGACCGTTCCGTTGCGCTGCGCTCCCAGGTACGCCGCCCGCGACAGGATCATGACTCTCCGGCTGTCGCCAAAATCCCGCCGGAAGCCGTCATATACGGAGGCTGTGTGGAACAGGGGATAAGCGTTGTAGTAGCGCGGGCCTGAACCGATCCAGAAAACGTCGTTCGCCGGATCGATATCCGGCTCGGTTTCATCCAGCCAGAGGTAATCAAAGCCATCTGGCTTCACATAACGGTCGCGAATCTTCTCCCAGAACCAGTTGGCGGCCTCGGGATTGGTGGTGTCGATGTTCGGGCCGATGGCATCCTTCGACCATCCCTGGTCCGGTTTTCCATCGGGAGTATGCACCAGCCAGCCTTTGCTCTGCAGCATGTCATAGAACTGTGTGCCGTTGGAGTAGTGCGGCCACACGCTGAGAAGGGTCGTCACGCCCATGGAGTGAAGCTGCTTGTTCATGGCGGCGGGATCGGGCCACCGGGCCGGGTCCATATCCATTTCACCCTGGCGGGTCATGTTGAGGAAGTCCACGACCAGCACATCCAGCGGCAACTGGCGGTCGCGATATCCCTTGGCAACATCGAGCGCCTGCTGCTGGGTGGGATAGATGGCCTTGCTCTGAATGTAGCCGTAGGTGGCTTTGGGCAGCAGGTGCGTCACGCCGGTAAGCTGGCGATAGCCCGAGTAGATTTCGTCGCTCTTGTCGCCGGCAACCACAAAGAACGAGACGCGGTCGCCGACCTCGGAGGACCAGACATTCAGCTGGTTGAAGCCGAGATCGATGGTCGTTTTGGAGGGGTTGTCCCAGATAAGGCCGTAGCCGCGGCTGGACACCATGAAAGGAACGCAGACGTTCTCGCCTCCAATCGCGCCGTAATCGTGCCAGCACTGAATGCGATGGTCGCGGAGGTCGAGGAATCCCTGCTGCTGCTGGCCGAGGCCGTAATAATGCTCGCTTTGCGGCGAGTCAAAGGTGGCGGAAACGCGGTAGCCGGGGCCTTCCTTGCCGCTGCCGCCCGTATTCGCGGCCAGTGCTGCGGGGCGGTTGGGGACCATGGACCAGCGATTCAGCTTCAGGAGCGGCTTGCCGGAGGAAGTGGCTACCGAAATGATGTCGTTGTGTGGCCCGCGCCGATTTCCGCCGCTGCCAAAGTAGTGCTCCCTCAGCGACTGATTCAACGCATCTAGTTGGAAAGCGTGGGGCGGAGGCAGGTTTTCGGGAGCAACACGGA
>Ga0255348_1000093_pt1 | contig 47640 bp, 40 predicted proteins | sample CBST25v5metaG_FD_189945 | JGI IMG/M metagenome (GOLD analysis project Ga0255348, IMG submission 189945) | Peat soil microbial communities from Stordalen Mire, Sweden - C.B.S.T-25.v5 | ecosystem: Environmental > Terrestrial > Soil > Wetlands > Peat | place: Sweden: Norrbotten County, Stordalen... | reverse complement strand
TCCGGGGCGGGAGCGACTGGCACGACGGCGGGCACGACGGGCGGATTGAGCTTGGTGGCGTCATAGCGCTGCAACTTGTAGAAGATCGGCGTCAGCTCCAGCGGCATCTTGTCGCGGGGATTCATGTAGGCGTAGATCTTGGCGTTGAGCTGATGCACCTTGTCGTCCCAGGGGTCGGTCTTCAGCCAACTGCCCAGCGGAAGCGCCGGACGCTGCGCCAGATCGTCCCAGTTCAGCTTGGGCGACATATTCTTCAGATCGGCCATCCACGGTGTTCCATCAGCCTTCAGCAGCGAGTCGCCAAGCTTGGGCGTGTTCAGCGCCTTCAGCTCCTTTTCCCGGTCCACCAACTGCGCATAGTAGAGCCCCGCCGAGGGCAGCTTGTCCTTGTACATGGAGTTCTGCAAGTACTCCATGGCACGCTTGGCCGCCTCCGCGTTGTCGTGGTCCGAGTGGTACATGTCGATGCGCTGGAAGGTCGCCTCGTCCGGAAACAGCAGCCGGTCGTTGAAGGCGTAGCGCGTATCGATGTGATGCCCCATGGCGATGTGCGCCAGTTCCATGGCCACGACCGAGGCCATCGACTCCTCGCTGGGCAAGGTGTCGATCAGCCCCTTGCTGATCAGGATGGTGTTGCCGACCGTGGTTGCCTCGACCGTCGTCGACAGCAGAATGCGCGTATGCACCTGGTCGGTGAAGGCCAGGTTGTTCGGCACCTGCAGGTTGACGACGATCTGATCCAGCACCGTGTTTTCATAGCCGCCCGGAGTCAGAGGCGCCACCAGACCGGCCTCGACCAGCCTGTCAATTACATTGTTTTCCGCCTGCGTAACCCAGGCGCGCGAGGCCTGCAGCGGACCCACGTCCTGCGAGTCGTCGCTCTTGTCGACCGCGTCGTCCACCTTCACGCTGACGTTTTCGCTCTCGCGCGTGGGCAGCTTCAGGCTGTAGCCCCAGAAGTGCGTCTGCGCCCGCAGTCCGGTCGGATGCTTCTCGCCTTCCAGCCGCGCCGTCTCTTCCACATACACGGCCACCGGCAGCCAGATGCCCGGCTGCACGTTCATCCGCCAACTGTCGAAGTGGAAGAAGTAGCGCGAGTCATCCTCGGAGTTGGGGCCGGTGTAAGTGCCGTTGAAGCGCACCACGTTGCCGTTCTCGTCCTCGATCCAGATGCGGCCGAAGAAGCGCCCCATGCCGGCCATCTTCGGATGCACGTCATACACCCAGGTGCGCACCGAGCCCAGAAACTCCCGCCGCACATAGCTGAAGACATAGTGCTGCGTATCGAAGCTGTGCGGATCCAGAAACATCATCTCCGTAAAGCCCAGCGGGTTGTAAGTGAAATGCCGGTCCAGCCCCAGCGTCTTGCTCAGGTTGGTGATGGCTCCGAGCGAGCCCTTGAAAAAGCCGTGGCCCTTCTTCTCGCTCGCGCGCGGCTCGTAGGACTTGTCGAAGAAGCCCTTGCCGAAGTCGATGCGGCTGAGCATGTACTGGTCCGAGATCGGCACCTGGTAGAGCTTGATGTCCGGCTTGGTGTTCTGGATGTAGGTTTCCACCAGCGGCGTGCGCTGCTGAATGTTCTTGATCAGCACCTTTTCGCGGCCAATGGCCTTGTCCACCAAGGCCGCCTGCTCCGGCGTGAGCTGATGCACCTGCGCGTACTTGGGCTGATGCTTCGCCGACGCGCTGGACACACAAAAAGTAATGAGCAGGAAGGTGAGGGAGATCTTCCGAAACGTCATGTCAGGCTCCTAAGATGCGTTCTTCCAAGTCTTCTTCCGGCCGCTTTCCCGCGGCGGAACACAGCCATTCCACTGATTTTATCGATCCGGCACAAAACAATTGCATCACAAAAAATCTGTCATCCTGAGCGACCGGACACTGAGCGGAGTCGAAGTGGAAGGGAGTCGAAGGACCCGCGTTTGCTTTTCTTCTCTCATTTCGCAATCCAATCGTGCCGAATCAATATCTTATCTTTCTGATGTTACTTTCGATGTTACGCCAACTGAAATGTGATGGTGATGTTGGTGGTTGTGTCAACCGACTGGCCGTTGCGCGTCGCCGGACGGAAGCGAATCTGCTGCGCCACCCGCCGCGCTTCCTCGTCCAGCCCATGTCCCAGCCCATGCACAATGCTCTTCACCACCACTTGGCCCGAGGCCGTGAAGGTCACCCGCAAAACGACATCGCCCTGCACCTTGAGCTGACGCGCCTCGCTGGTGTACTGCACCGGCGGCTTGGAAAGTACTTCCAAGCTGGTCGGAGGCCGTTCGTGAAAGCTGCTGGCCGCCTGCGCCGGCGCGGAGGGCCCGGTGGGAATGCCGGCCGAGGCCACCCGGCCATGACTGGCCACCGGCGCCGTGTTCGTGGCGCGCGGAACCCCCGCCGAAGCCACACGGCCCACCACGCCGGCGCTCGATCCAAAATGCGTTCCGTTGCCGAAGCCCGTCGAGCCCACAATGCCGTGCGGCGCCACCGCCGGGCCTTGCATGCCGCCATACGGGTTGCCGATGGCCGCCACTGTCGCCCGTCCGTGGGCGTTCGGGTTGGGCGTCACGCCGAAGGTATCGCCGAAGTGGACAGGCTTCGTGGAAACCTTGACGTTCTTGTCCTGCGCCGGCATGGCCGCCCCAAAGGCTGCCTTCGGCTGCGGCGACAGAATCACCTGCGGCTTGGCTGCCTTGATCACCGGCGCCGTCAGCTTGGCTTCCATCTGAAGCGGCTTCACTTCCGGCTTCGGCTCTGGCTTCGGCAGCGCGATCTTCGGCGCATCGAACTTCATCTCAGGGATCTTCGGCTGCTCGATCGGCGGCAGCTTCACCTTGGGCGGCGGTGGAGGCTCCTTGTCCTTCGACGGCAAAATCAGCAGCGTCTCCTGATACTGCCGCTGAATCAGCGTCTTGCGCGCCATCGTCCCGATGTAAAGCACCAGCAGCAAGATCAGCCCGTTGACCACCATGCTGGTGACAAACGACGCCGATCGCCCTTCCGGCTCCGGCAGCAATCCAAAACTCGTCCTGTTCGCCGTCTCATTCAACGACATCTGCCCATCCCTCGCTCACTGCTCGTTTGCCAGCGCGGCCCTCGCTTCAGAACTGCCAGGGAAGTTGCGGCCCCTTGCAGAGGGTATGCACACAGAACTCTTCATCCATATTCCATAAAATGAGTCGCGCAATACGGCAGGCAAGATTACACATGCGGTGCGAAAAATGCTTCCTTGCCTGTAATCGGTTGCATGACTCCGCGCGACTCAATCAAGTGGATACCGAGACGGCCTGCATGGCGCCGGATCGCACGCAGAAGGAGATCATGAAGTGAGCGCATACGCAATGAACTCCTTTCAGATGGGCGCGATTCCTGTCGGGGCGATAGAATCATGCTTGATGGGAGCAAGCATGGCTGCGACTGTGAGCGAGCTGGAGGATGTCGATGCGCTGGTGAGGACGCATCGGGCCCGGCTTCTTCGCTTCGCTACTTACGCCACAGGCGATCCGGATCTGGCCGAGACAATCGCTCAGGATACTCTGCTGAGAGCCTATAATAATAGGGGTAGTTTCCGTGGCGAGAGCAGCGTCAAGACATGGCTTACGGGCATTGCCATCAATGTCATGCGCGACCATGTCAGGACAAGGAAATATAAGTTCTGGAGGCAGGTCAAATCCTCCTCGATCGATGTGGGGGAAGTTTCATCTTTTATCGCAGCGGATGGATTGAATCCAGAAGGAATGTTACTGGCAAGGGAAAAGGTAAAGCATCTATCCCGGGTGCTTGAAACACTTTCGAATAACCAACGGACCATTTTCCTGATGAAGTTTTCTGAAGATATGTCAGTCAACGAGATCAGCGAAGTACTGGGAATGGCAGTGAATACAGTTAGGACCCATCTGCAGCGCGCCCTGAAAGCCGTGCGCGGCCAACTCGGAGGATCACAATGACATTGCAACAGTCATCTCATTTATCCGAGGAAGAGCTGAATGACGTGCTGATCGGGCTTGGCTCGTCTGAAGCGAAGGCGCACTGTGACGAATGCGAAAGCTGCCGCGGCAAGTTGCGGGCGTTTCGTTCCGAGGTGAACGCGTTCAATCAGGCTTCGCTTGCGTGGAGCGAGGCCCGGCCAGGGAAAAGTCTTCGCGCTGCTCGCGAGGCGCGCGTGCGCCGCATGATTCTTTCTCCCGCGGTTTGGGCGTTGGCGGTGCTGCTTCTGCTCATGATTGGAATCCCGGTGTGGAATCGCGATCACCGTGCCGTGCCAAACGGCAGAACCGAACCGACAGAGGAGAGTTCGGTGTCCGAGGCGCAAATCGCGGAGGATAACAACCTGCTGCGATCCGTCAATGCAGCACTCAGCGCGGACGAGGCATCGTCGGTCAGCGAATATCGCTTGCTGGATAGGCCGCGGTCGCATCGCAAAGCAAGGCCAGAATTGAGGAGTCGATGAAAGCGCGATTTCTGAGAATCCTATGTGTCAGTATTTGCCTGGTCGCAGCCATGGGGCTCGGCGCCTTTGGACAAGGGAAGCCCCCAGGCGGCGCGCCGGGAGTTACTCCTGCAGGAGGGTACGGTCCCGGCGGTCCAGGCGGCTTGAATAACCATGGCGGACCTCCGCCTTCGGTTGCGGAATCGAGATCAGTGAACGCTGGAAAAGCATCTGGCACCACTACGCGCGAAGGGCTTCAACTTGGCCCTGTTGGCCGCTGGTGGGACAATAAGTCCGTGGTGCGGACCATCGGTCTTCGCAGAGACCAGCAACAGAAGATGGATGTGATTTTCAGCGCCAACAAGCCGGCCATTCTCAGCAGCTACAAAACGTTTTTGAGTGAACAGGCAAAGTTGAATCAACTGAGCAAAAATCCAGCGGCGGATAAGTCGCAATTGTTCGCCGCCATTGACGCGGTTAGCTGGGCGCGCGCTTCGTTGCAGAAGGCAACCACGCAGATGCTTTTGCAGATTCGCGAGCAGATGGATACGGAGCAGATCAAGAAGTTGGAGAATGTGCATTGACGGAAGCCTCTCGCCGGAGAGCGTTTCCGCTTCGTGTTCTATCCGCTCTATGGGTCAGTTCGCGCCGCTTCACGCAAGGCACGGTCAATCATGGACAGCCGCCGTTTGAGCGGAGTGCCACGCAGCACATAAGTGACGCCAACAGAGACGGTGTCGAGGTTCTGACGAAGGCTGCGGTTGTAGTAGCTCGATAACGTGATGTGTTCTGTGAGCGGAATGCCCAATGCGGTCGTGATGCCGTTGTCCTGGCCGACTTCGTTGCCGGAAACCACAGTGCGAGTCGGCCAGCCTGGAGGGCCTGGGTTGGCGTAGAGCGTCTGGTTCCCAATGGGAATCTGTTCATACGCTACAGACTGAATATAGATGCGGTCAGGCAGCCAGACAATCACACCCTCCTGGAAATGCGCGAGCGGACCGAGGGAGGTGTAGTCGTTGGTTACCATGTTATTGAAGAGGCCGGATGAATTGCCAGCGCCAAAATCCACAAGAAAACCAGTCTGCTTGAATTTGCGCTCCATATAATTACTGAAGTCAAAGGTGACTTTTCCTGTTCCAAGTCCGGCCGATCGATCTCCGGTGGGCGCGGTGAAAGATGCCGTTACCGTGTTTTGAAAAATGCGTGGATTGAAACTGGCATGAAGGCCGATAAAGGTATCTCCCAAGTCGCCCAGGTCCGGCACAAGCCCTTGGGGGGGCTCTCCCGCTGAGGCTTGTTTCTGCACCAGGCGATACGGATAGATCGACAGGCTGGCATCAGCCGAGTAGTGGGATGAAAAGGTGTAACTCAGAGCTGGGGTAACAACGTTGTACCAGCCGATTGACGAATCATGAACCCCGGAAAACGTGACGCCTGCATTGAACCCGCGCAAGAGCATGCTTACGCCAGGGACTCTTGGCACCTGCTCGATATGCGAAGGTGCGGACTGAGCCGGCGCGCTTGCCGCGGTCGTTTCCTGAGCCTCCGCGCAGAAGCAAGCGCCAAAGGCTACAAGCAGGCAAGCTGCGCGATATAGGGAAAAAGGCAAACGCTCAATTCTCCATCTGTTAGATCATAATCTGCTTGCCGATGATCGGTTGAGATCGGCAGGAAAGACAGCACATGAATCCTTTCCTGCGTGTAGTCAGTTGGACGCGATTCCGATACTCAATATAGCAGGTGCCGCTGAATCTTCACGCGGAAAAGACAATGCTGCAAGCAAGGCTGGATCAATCCACTGAGCGTTGTACTTGGCGGACTTTCTCTGCTCCATTTTCTTGAGTTCATCAAAAGGAAAATCGATGAAAAACAGATTTGCTCGCAACCGGATTGCTTTTGTCATGCTGATGTTTGCCTTTCCCTTGTTCCTGATGGGTTGTGGCAACTTCTGGAAGGGGTCGACCACCGCGACCACGACGACGCTGGCGGTTTCGACCACGACGCCAGTTGCCAATGCCAGCGTGACCCTGACGGCCACGGTGGCCTCCTCGTCTGCGACCGGAACGGTGACCTTCTATGACGGTACGACCTCGCTCGGAACCGGAACGCTCAGTTCGGGCACGGCGACCCTGACGACTACGTTCAGTACCACGGGAACGCACACGCTCACCGCGACATACGGCGGCGATACGACCTATGCCAGCAGCACCTCCAGTTCGGTTACCGTCACGGTCAGCGCGGCCAGCCTCACATCGACGACCACCACGCTATCGGTTTCGACCACGACGCCGGTTGCCAATGCCAGCGTGATCCTAACGGCTACGGTGGCCTCCTCGTCGGCTAGCGGAACAGTCACCTTCTATGACAGCACGACCTCGACCACGCTGGGAACCGGAACGCTCAGTTCGGGCACGGCCACGCTGTCGACATCCTTCTCGACGATCGGAACACATTCGCTATATGCCATCTATGGTGGCAATTCAACGTATGCCACCAGCACATCAAGCAACCTTACGATTACGGTCAATTCCTCGTCTGCGAGCCTGACGCCGACGACCACCACGCTGACCTCTTCGAGTACCTCGACGACTGCGGGAACCGCCTTTACGCTGACAGGCACGGTGACGGTTACCTCAACCGGAGATACAGCGACGGCGGCCAGTGGCACGGTCGAGTTCTATGACAACACAACTTCGACCGCACTGGGCACCGGCACTCTCAGTTCCGGCGTGGCCACCCTGACGACCAGCATCAGCGACGTCGAAACGCATGACATTGAAGCCATCTTTAAGGGCGATACAACGTACGCCACCAGCACTTCCAGCACTGTCGCGGTTGCGATTACCTCTTCGTCCAGTTCGTCCACGACGACCGTCACGCTGTCGGTTTCTCCGTCGACAACCACTGTCGGTAGCGGCGTCGGGCTGGCCGCCATCGTCACGCCTCTTACATCGACAGGAACCGTAACCTTCTACGACAGCTCTACGGAGATTGGCACTGCGGATCTGGTTTCCGGCTCGGCCGTGGCCGTGTTGACTACCACAAAACTGGCTGCGGGATCGCATACCATTACTGCTCAGTACAACTCGGTAACATCGAGTTCTGTTACCGTGCAGGTGAACACCGCCACGGCGGGAAGTTTTACGTCGAATGCATCCTGCGGGTATACAACAGACAGCGCCACCGGCGCGCATGTGCTCAGTACGGGAACGCTCGCGGTCACCACAGACACAACCTATACGACCTCGACCTCCGATCAGAACGCCATTTGCGTCACAGGTACAAGCTCGTATCTGACCCTGATCGATCCCACGATTACCAGCTCGGCCGTCACCACCGTCGACGGCGATTCAAGCTGGTACGGCCTGGACGCCGCGGTGCTGGATTATAACGGCGGGGTTCTGACGATCGATGGCGGAACGGTGACCACCAGCGGCGACGGCGGAAACATGGTCTTCTCCTACGCGAAGAGCTCTTCGTATCCCAGCACGGTGACGATCAGCAATGCCACGCTTTCCTCGACGACCACCAGCACCAGCAATAACCACGGCATTTATGCGGCTGGTTCCAGCTCGGCCGTGATTGTGGCCAACAATGTGACAGCTTCCAGCGCCGGTTCAGCCAGCTCGATTGTCGCGACCGATAACGGAGGCGGCACAGTTACCATTAATGGCGGAAGTTACAAGGCGACGGGTAACAAGTCGGCCGGCATCTACTCGACGGGCACCATTACCGCCAACAATGCAACCTTTACTTCGACGAGCGGAGAAGCGGCCGTCATCGAGGGGTCCAACATCATCATTCTGAAAAACTCCACGCTCAACAGCGCCAGCAGCGGCACCCACCGCGGCATCTTTCTCTACCAGAGTATGTCGGGCGATGCCGAGAATAATGATTGTGGCGACACCGGCGACTGCTTCCAGATGACCAACGGCACCTTCAACTATACCGACACGACCAGCGGCAACACGGATCCGGCCAGTAACTGCACGGCCTTCGAAGTCTTCAACCAAACCTCCTGGGTCACACTAACGGACGTGACCGTCAACAATAGTTGCGGCACGCTGCTGCTTTCTTCCTACAACGACCAGTGGGCCAGTTCCTTCTCCTACTCCAGTTCGACCGGTTTGGGCCAGGCGCATTTCTACGCCTACGGCACCACGCTGACGGGCAACATCATCGTTGGCGACGGCTGTACCACCACTGCCTGCACCACGCGAGACACAGCGAGCACGGCAGCCATCTACCTTTACAAAGATACTTCCGGCACAGGCTCCACGCTGACCGGCGCCATCAACACCGACGATACCGGCAAAACTGTCAGCCTGTCCATGGACGCGACCAGTAAGTGGGTGGTTACGGGCACGTCGTATTTGACCGCACTGACCGATGCCGATACAAGCTATAGCAACATCACCTGCCAAACCAGCGGCTGCATGGTCTACGTGGGCACAACAGAGATTAAATAGATCGTCTTGATCATTGAGATTCTTGAGCTGGTCCAGCGCAAGCCCCGCGTGCGGACTCCATGACTATGGGGGGCGGGAAGTCCCAGGGGGCTTGCGCGGACCTTATGAATTTCACAAAGAACGCCATGCCCCTTCACAACATCGACTTATACAGGGAGAGCTTAAAACAATCGATATGAAACTCCAGCGTGAAATCCATTGGGCTTGATGCCGAATGCTGGTTCATTGGAGAAATTGGGCGAGTTATGCAGAAACTGGTATTCATAACTCGCGCGCACAGCCCACTTATGGCTGAGCCGGTACTCCAGGCCGCTTGCAGGCGCCATCGCAAACATTGTTCCACTGCCCATGCTGAAGGGGTACTGTATCCGGGTCAGTCCCACCTGAAAGGCGGCAAAGGGCCGCCACTTGTTGCTATGCAGAAAGGTGTAGCGCGGCCCCGCAAGATAGTTCTGCTCCGTTTCGCCATTCCAACTGTTGAAGTTTAGAAAGCGCACATGGCCCTCGACCCCAAGGCTGTGGTTCCAGTTGTAATTCGCAAAGCCACCGATTCCGGAAAGGCGCAGGTCGCTGCCATTCGGAAATCCGGCATGAAGATTGGAATATTCCGCGCCGACCCAGAGGGACTGGCTTGGTCCCAGCGATGAGTCGGTCGATTGCGAATGCATTGCCGCAGCGGCGGCAAGCAGCCCCGCAATCACCATTCCCGCACACCAGCTTGTCTTAGCCCAGGTTGTCTTAGCCTTGATAGAAAACATCCATGTACCTCATCGTGCTTCGTCTGAATTCAATTTCAGAAAAGTGACTTGACCGCAACCGTTACCGTCGCCGTCTGGGTCAAGGTGACGCTGCCATCCACCGCCGTGCCGGTCACCGTAACGATATAGTTTCCGGGAGTGGTTCCGTTGGCCAGAGTACCGGAGCCGCCGCAACTGGTCAGCATGCCAGCCGCGAAGACTGCCGCGAGCAGCAGAGATGCCATCCAGCCGCCGCGCCGCCACCGCCTGGGCACAAACAGCAGCAGAAGCCCGGCCAGCAAGGGCCAGCCACGGCCCATGGAAAGAGTACTTGCCGTTGTGCTGTTGGGAGCCGTTGTCTGCACCACCAACTTTGATGTACCGGAGCCACCGCTCACCGTCGAGGGGGTCAGAGAGCAGGTCGGCAGATTGACCGTGCCTGTCGCGGCGCTGGTCACGGCGCAGGTCAGCGCCACGTCCAGCGTGAAGTCCGTACCCGGCGTGACGGTGATGGTGGAGTTGACCGCTTCGCCGGTATAGATTGTGCCGGAGGCCGGCTTCGCCGTCAGGCTGAAGGTCGAAAGAATCGTTATCGTCTGCGAGTTTGATGTGCTGGCAAGATAGGGATCGTTTTCCGCAAAGCTCGCGGTGATGACGTGCGCGCCCACGGCCAGCGAACTCAGGGTAAAGCTCGCCGCGCCATTCGTGACCGTGGCGGTTCCCAACGAGGTGGTGCCGTCGTAATAGGTAATTGTTCCGCTCGGCTGGCCGGTTGAAGCGGAGATTGCATCCGAGCAACTGATCGTGGTTCCGATCTCGGCGATCAGCGGCGTGCAGGTCAGAGTGGAGAGCGTGGAGTAGACGGGCAGAACGGTTTCGGTGATGGAGGGCGAATCGGCCGCCGCATGGATGCCGTCGCTGCTGCCGCCGTAATGGGCCAGAATCGTGTCGCTGCCCACACTGAGCGTGTTGGTCGAGTAAGTCGCGGTGGAGGTGTTCGCAGCGGTGCTGGCCGTGAGTGTGCTCGATCCGACCGCTACGCCGTTGACGTAAATGGAAACCGAGCCGGTGGGCGTGCCGGAGGCGCCGACGGCGGTCACGGTGAAGGTCACGCTCTTGCCGTAGTAGATGGTGGAGGCGGAAGCGGCTATGGCCAGCGTGGTCGCATTTGTCTTGACTATCTGAACAACGTTGCCGGTGACTGCGGCGTTGGTGCCGTCGCCCGCGTAGATGGCCTGAATGGTGTGGGAACCGACGGACAGGGTGGTGATGGCTGCGGAGGCCGCCGAGGCCGTGTAGGTCGCCGTTCCGGCGGCCAGCGTCGCGGTGCCCAGCGTGGTCGAGGTGGTCGCATCGTAGAAGGTCACCGTGCCGGTCGGCGTGCCGTAGCTGCCGACAAAGGTTCCCGTAAAGGTCACGCTGTCGCCGTAGTAACTGGGATTCTCCGAACTGGTTACCGTGACTGTTGTGGTGTTGGTGTTCACCACCTGGCTCACGGTATTCGATGTGGCCGTCGTGTCGGTGGTGTCGCCGCCATAACTGGCGGTGATGGCGTGCGTTCCCAAGGTCAGCGCGCTGGTTGTGAGAGTCGCCACGCCGCTGCTCAACGTTCCCGTGCCGATCTGCGTGCCGTTGTCGTAGAAGGTAACGGTGCCGGTCGGCGTCGCGCCGGAGCCGCCCGCGCCGTTGGAACTGGTCGCCGTTGCGGTAAAGGTGACCGGCTGACCCAGGACGCTGGGATTGACCGAACTGACAAGCGCGAGCGAGGCCACATCCTGATCAACTGTTTGCGAAACCGTGCCTGACGAGGCTTGATAGCCGAGGCCCGTTTCGCTGCCGCCATAGGAAGCGGTGATGGTGTGCGTGCCCACCGTGAGCGAGCTGTAAGTAAATGTGCAAATGCCGCTGCTCAACGTGCAGCTTCCCAGCTTCGTCGTTCCGTCGGTGTCATAGAAGGTGACCGTGCCGTCTGGATTGCCCGCCGCTCCGGTCGTGTCGCCGGTGACGGTGACGGTGGTCGTGAAGGTGACCGACTCGTCATAGTACGAGGGGTTGGGTGCGCTTGTCACCTTGGTCGTGGTGGGGTAGGGAATCGTGAAGTACGCGATGAGGCCGTCGTGGGTCGAGGCGCGCTCCACCATGGTGGCCATGGTGGAGGATGAAGTCGTATAAGTCAGGCTGTCCGGAAAGTCCGCGCCGAAGCGCGCATAGTCGATCGAGACCAGGCTGCTCATCTCGGAAGAGAGGAGGATGTGGTCGGGCTGCTCGGCCGTGCCGCTCTCGACGTACGTGTAGCGGCTGGTCGTGGGCGTGACGGTCGAAGCACCCGCCGTGGCTGTTGCGGTCAGATTCGGCGACGAAGTCGTCGTATCCACCAGCGTGGAAGTGGACGCGCCATCATAGAGCCAGACATATGCGCCGTCATCGGTGTTGGTCGCCTCCAGCCCGTCCAGAATGCCCAGCGTATCCACATAGCCATCGGAAAACTCGAAGCTGTCGAAGCCGCCCGTCACCATCACGTGGTCGCCCGCGGTTTCCAGCGAAGTGAGATACGTCGCCAGTGCCATTGCCTGCTGTTCGCGCTGCTGACGGGTGTCCTGGCTGGTGCTGGTGCTACTCAACCCGGAACGCGAGAGCAGTGTGGTGTTCACAATATGCATCGCGTAGTCGCTGATGCCGGTGCGCAAAACCTTGACGGTCAGATCCAGCGGAGAGCGGCCAAAGAGCTTCGAAACCGTGCTGGAAGTATTCGTGTAGGTTGAGGTGGTCAGCAGTTGCGTTACGGTCGGCGCACCATCGAAGAGATTGGTCGTTTCATTGACCAGGAAGGCATTCACCAAGCCGTTGCTGTCAGCCGTGGACACCTCGGTCAGCGTATAACTTGTTCCCAGGCCTTGGATCGCGGTGACCAGATCGGCCAGGGCCGCGGGTGTGGCGCCTTGGACGGCCACAATATCCGGCGATTTGTGATAGGAGTAGATGGCATTGGCCAGCTTGGTGATGCGGTTGGTCTCGGCGGCGGTCAGGCTATCTAAATCCTGCGTGGCGATCGTGACTTCATCGCTGCCGCGTGTTGTTGCCATCGTTGGCGTGGCGCCACTCTGCGAGGCAAGCGCCGACACCGAGTCAGAGGTCAGCAGCAGGCCGGTATATCCCTGTGCGCTCAGATGGTAGTCGACAATGCCAATGAGGTTACTGCTGCCGGTGTACTCCGTCGTGGCCGAGGCATTGAGAGCCGTGCCTCCCAGCGCCTTACTATCCACAAAGAGCAACTGCGGATTGCCGGACCACTCCTTGATCGTCGATTTGGCGGCAATTGCCGTGGCGTACACCGGATCGAGAATGCTGATGCCCGCCGAGCGCGTGGGGCGCGTGGTGGTCAAAACCGCCCAGAACTGGCCATTGGTGGTCGCCGACTGCGTGCTGGCATTCACCGTGCCGCCGGTTCCCTGCGCCACATACAGAACCGAACTCGATGGAATGTTGACCCGCATTCCTTCAAAGGGCAGCCATTGACCAAAAGCATTGGTGCCGTAATCGGAACAAGTGCCGCTGGTGGCCGACGTCAACGTAGAAGAGGAAACCGCCTCAGGCAGCGTATTGCCGGAGGAATTGATGACGATGTTGCTTGCCAGCGTGGGCGTTGCAATGTAGATCTGCACGCCCGCGTAACTGGAACTGTTGGATGCCTGAACAAGCCCGGTTACGGTTACGCTCTGCTGCAGGGCCAAATAGCTGGATGGCGTAATCGACGGCGTATAGACGTAGATGCCCTCTGAACTGCAGGTGTTGCTGTCCCAGTTGCTCTGATTTTCGATATAAAAGCCGTCGGAGAGCACGGCAATCACGATGCCTGTCGTTGTCACCGATTGGCCCAGATAGGGCGAGGCGGGCAGATCGACGGAAATGGCGTGGATGTTGACGGTCGTCTGCGCCTGAGCTTGTCCCGCAAGGCCCAGCAGAAAGACCGCCAAGGGAAGAATCCGGGCAAAAAAGCGTGGCAGACGGGAACGGCAGGCGAGTGAACGGCAAATTGCGGTCAATGGATTTTCCCCCAAGGCTGTGCGAGCAAAGCACCTGTATGGAGCGACTACCCCGTTCTATTTAAGTCGCGCGAAAATCCCGAGCTGATTACCTACAGAGAACTATTTATCGATGAGCAGTTTTCCCATTTTCCAGTGCTGAGATCCTATCCGCAAATAGGTAGCGCCGACCAGCAGGTCGGCGCTACAATTCTTGATTATTTTTCGGATAGGTTGCTTAGCCCCGAAGGGAACGCTCTGCCCTGCAATGCTTCGCGGGTCAGTGTGAACCCATGTAGATGAAACGGGCGAGGAAGAGCACGGCCAGCAGGTAGAGCAGCCAATCCTGCTTGCGGGGTCTGGCGGTGGCCAGGTGGAGCGCGGCCCAACTGATGATGCCGAAGCCCAGTCCGTTGGCGATCGAGTAGGTGAAGGGAATCAGCACCAGGGTGAGAAAGGCGGGAACCGCAATCAGTGGGTCGCGCCAGTGAATTTCTGTGATGGTGGCCAGCATCATGGAGCCGACCAGAATCAGCGCCGGGGCGGTGGCGGCTGGGGGCACGATGCCCACAAACGGAGCCGCACCGACAGCGCCCAGAAACAGCAGGCCAGTGACGATGGCGGTGACGCCCGAACGGCCTCCCGCAGCCACGCCCGCCGTGGACTCGACATAGCTGGTCACGGTCGAGGTTCCCATGAAAGAGCCGAAGACGGTGGCCGTGGCGTCGGCAAAGAGAATGCGGCTGAGGCGGGGAATTGAGTTGTCGGGCTGGATGAGCCCGGCGCGCTTGGTGACGGCCACCAGCGTGCCCAGATTGTCGAACAGGTCCACAAAGAAGAAGACGAAGACGATTTCCAGCAGGCCCTTGTTGAGGGCGCCGCGCAGGTCGAGCTGAAAAGCGGTTTGCCCCAGGCTGGAAAAGCCGCCCGATGCAGGTGTCCAGTGCGTCAGCCCCAGCGCCCAGGCCAGGGCTGTGATGGCGAAGATGCCGATCAGCAGAGCGCCGCGCACCTTTTTGACCAGCAGCGCCACCATCAGAAGCAGGCCCAGCAGAGCCAGCGTGGCGGTGGGGTTGCGGATGTTGCCCAGGCCGACCAGCGTATTGGGGTCAGCCACCACCAGACCGGCGTTGCGAAAGCCGATCAGGGCGATGAACAGGCCAATGCCGCCCGCGACGGCTGCGTAGAGCTCGTGGGGAATGGCGCGCAGAATCATCTGGCGGATGCCGACGGCGGTGATGGCCAGAAAGATGATGCCGGAGAGGAAAACCGCGCCCAGGGCCGTCTGCCAGGGGATGTGCATCTTGATGCAAACGGCGTAGGCGAAGTAAGCGTTCAGGCCCATGCCGGGAGCCAGAGCGAGCGGATAGCGCGCGATAACGCCCATCAGAATGGAGCCGAAAGCCGCAGCCAGACAGGTGGCGGCGGTCACGGCAGCCAGCGGCATCCCGGTCGCGGCCAAAATGGATGGGTTGACCAGAATGATGTAGGCCATGGTCAGGAAGGTCGTGATGCCGGCCAGGATTTCGGTGCGCCAGTTGGTTCCGAGGCGCTTGAATTCAAAATAGCTTTCCAGTCGCTTAAGCATAGGCGGGTACTTCTAGCTAAGCACACCGGGGCGGCATCGCAAAAGATCCTTTGCGGCGAGGCTCCCCTTCACGCTCAGATTCGATGGCGCCAGTAGCCTGGACGGCGCTTGGCATGAGCTATGACAAGGATGAGGATGATCTCATCCTTCTCCTGAAAGATGACGGAGTAGGGAAACTTTGTCAGTACGCGCCGCTGTGTATGTTCTGTATAGAGAGGATAGAGTTGCGGGTGCAAGGCAATCTGCGTAAAAGATGCCCCAATTTCTGTGAGAAATTGATCCGCCGCTTTGGGACTCCGTTTGAAATACCACTCGAAGGCTTGGTCGATCTCCTGCTGTGCCTGCGAATGGATGCGAATGCGCTTTTGCTTCATCCAGCCAGACGGGCGCGCAGTGGCGCCTCCACTTCTTCCCAGGAATAGGTCACGGCGGTTCCTGTTTCAGACTCGGCCACACGTCGCTCAGCCTCAGCCTTCCATGATGCTTCGATTTCTGCATCGCTGGAGCCATCTCCGGACTGGAGTAGCTCACTGATCAGCCAATCCTGATCGCCAGGAGGCAGATGGCGGACATCGTCGAGAACTTCTTGGGCGCTGCGGCTCATGGAAAGATTGTAGCGCGAAAACACCTGCGGTGTGGCCAGCGAAAAACACCTGCGGTGTGGCCGCCAAGTTGCACGCGATTACGGTGCAAGCTGTTGCCGACTCCAACGGCGCAGCAGCCAGTCCATGGAGCCGCCCTGAATCACGATGGAGAAAACGACCACCAGGAAGGTGGCGTTCAGCATCCATGCGCCGCCCAGCGCCGCCGGTACGGAGAGCGCAAGGGCGATAGAGAGGCCACCGCGCAGCCCGCCCCAGGTCATCACAAACAGGGAACTCCGGTGCTGGCGTTGTATGAGATGCACCAGCGCGAGCAGCAATGCAACAGCTCCCAGGCGCACCGCGTTGACCGAGAAAACGGCAGCAACTCCGGCCAGTAGCGCAGATGGGTTGATGGCGACCGCCATGGTTTCAAAACCCAGCAGGACAAAGAGCGCGGAGTTCTGAATTTCATCGATCACTTCCCAGAAGCGGTCCACTCGATCGTAATCGACTTGCTCCGTCGACTGATTCTTGAAGTGGCGCAGCGCAATACCGGCAACGACGGCCTCCAGCGGCGCGGACAGGCTCAACGCGTCGGCCAAGGCATAGCCGCCCAGGGCCAGCGCCACGGTAAAGAGAATATCCACCTGATAGGAGTCGACGCGGCGCATCATCTGCCCTGCGGCCCAGGCAGTCACAATGCCAATCGCGATGCCGCCTCCAGCTTTGAGCAGCAGCATTCCGGCGATGTTCCAGGGCGAGGGCGCGTGGCCGCCGGCCGCGTCCAGCATGGCCAGGAACAGCACCGCGCCGATGCCGTCGTTAAAGAGAGATTCGCCCGCCAACTGTGCCTGAATCGGCCCCGGAACGCCCGTTCGCCGCAGCATTTCCAGCACGGCAATGGGGTCTGTAGGCGAGATGAGAGCGCCGAAGATGAGGCACTCGATCCATGAAATGCTGGTGCCGGAGAGCAGAAACATCAGCCCCGCCACCAGAAATACAGAAAGCAGCGTGCCTACGATGGAAAGCAGCGAAACGGCGAGTTTTTCCTGCGCCAGTTGCTCCAGATTGAGCAGAAACGCTCCTGCGAAGAGAAGCAGGGGCAGCATTCCGTGCAGGATGATGCTGCCAAAGTCGATCTGATGCGAGAGATCGACGGCCCACGTGTGCATTCCGGGAGCCAAGCTGCCCGCCCCGGCCAGAACCAGCGAAACCAGCACGGTCAACAGCATGGTGCCAATGGTGATCGGCAGCCTGAGCCAGCGAACGCTGATCCAGCCGAACAGAGCGGCGGTGGCGAACAGGACGCTGAGAATTTGCAGAGTGGTCATGGAGGCAGCCGAAAACGCGATTGCCTCCATGATAGCGGAAACGCACGCGCATCAGCCCAGCAGCCGGGCGGCGTCCTTGGCGAAATAGGTGATGATGAAGTCGGCTCCGGCGCGGCGAATGCCGACCAGCGACTCAAGAATGACGCGATCGCGGTCCAGCCAGCCCTTTTCAAAGGCGGCCTGGAGCATGGCGTATTCGCCCGAAACTTGGTACGCGCCGAGGGGCACATCAACCCGCTCACGCGCCGCGCGGAGCACGTCCAGATAGGGCATGGCGGGCTTCATCAGGATCATGTCCGCGCCTTCGCCGAGGTCGAGGTCGATTTCGCGCATCGCCTCGCGCAGGTTGGCGCCATCCATTTGATACGACCGGCGGTCGCCGAATTGGGGCGCCGAGTCGGCTGCTTCGCGGAAGGGGCCGTAGAAAGCCGAGGCGACCTTCGAGGCGTAACTGAGAATAGGCGTCTGCTGGCAGCCAGCGGCATCGAGTGCGCGGCGGATGGCTGCGACGCGTCCGTCCATCATGTCGCTGGGGGCGACGACATCGGCTCCGGCCTTGGCCTGACTGACGGCGGTGCGGGCCAGCAGGTCGAGCGAGCTGTCGTTATCCACGTCAAAACCGTCCGCGGTTTTGACGACGACGCCGCAATGGCCGTGGCTGGTGTACTCGCAGAGGCAAACGTCGCCGATCAGCACCAGCTTTTTGGAGGCAGACGACGCCTTGATGGCGCGCAAGCCTTGCTGCACGATGCCGTTGTCGTCCCATGCTCCCGTGGCCTGCTCGTCCTTGCTCTCCGGCAGGCCGAACAGTAGCAGACCGCCCAGACCGAGGCTCGCGGCTTCTTCGGCTTCGGCGACCGCCTCATCGACGGAGAGATTGAAAACGCCCGGCATGGAGCCGATCGGGCGGCGAACGCCCTTGCCGGGACAGAGAAAGAGGGGATAGATCAGGTCGCCGGGCTCGACGGTGGTTTCGCGCACCAGCGCCCGCAGGGATTCCGTGCGCCGTAGGCGGCGCATCCGCGTCTCAGGGAAGCTCATGGCTCCGATTGTACTGCGAAAGAGCGGAAGATAACATTGCCACTCATTTGCGGCAATTGGCAAAGTTAGTATGGGCGGTGGTGCTAAATCAAGCAATACAAATGTAGAACGCAGCGTAAAAAATACCCATAGCAATGACCTGAATGCTATGATAACAATTCAATAAAATGCTCTAGTTTCTTGTGATGTCAAGGGTAGGATTTGTAGCTACTTAACAAGGATGGTTGTATTGACGCAACAAGCTGCCAATAGCAAAAATGGATACACGGGCGCTCCAAGGATCGCTGTACTCATCCCTTGCTATAACGAGGCCGCCACCATAGTACGCGTTGTGACGGATTTTCGTCGTACCCTTCCCGATGCTGAAATTTATGTTTATGACAATGGCTCCCAGGACGAAACTAGCGCTTTGGCATTACAGGCCGGAGCGCATGTCCGTCACGAAATGCTTCGAGGAAAAGGGAATGTAGTCAGACGCATGTTTTCGGATGTCGAGGCGGATGTATACGTCCTTACAGATGGAGACAGCACGTATGATTCAACTTCTGCTCCTAGTATGATCTGCATGCTCTTGCAGAACCGTCTTGATATGGTGAATGGTGCGCGGGTGAGTACCCATCAGGCCGCGTACCGGTTTGGTCACCGCCTCGGCAATATTCTCTTAAGTCGCACTGCGGCGTGGATATTTGGTGATCGTATCGCCGATATGCTTTCTGGCTATCGGGTCTTCAGCAGGCGCTTTGTGAAGTCGTTCCCGGCCCTATCTTCCGGATTTGAAATCGAAACGGAACTGACCATTCACGCCCTGGATTTGAAGATGCCTTTGGGAGAGATAGAAGTTTCATATTTCGAACGCGTTGATGGTAGCGCTTCCAAACTGCGGACGTATTCCGACGGACTGCGCATTCTGCGAACAATTGTGCGGTTGATGAAAGAGAAACGACCGCTTCAGTTTTTTTTCATTGTCGCCAGCGTCTTGTTTGTGCTGAGTATTTTGCTTAGTGTCCCAATTTTCGTTGAGTACTACAAGACGGGGCTGGTGCCGCGTTTCCCAACGGCCATTCTTTCGATGGGGATTATGCTGCTTTCCTCCTTGTCCCTAGTGTGCGGATTGATCCTAGATTCTGTTGCACTTGGACGCAAGGAAGCGAAAAGAATAGCCTACCTCTCCATTCCGTTTCTGAATGTTACATGGCCGGACGAACCTTCATTCGCTGGTCGTCACACCAAGTGCTGAGTGCTTACCACACTGTCATACTTACTGCGTATTGGCTTCCGGCAGGGGGCTTTTTGGGAAGTTCTGCAAGGATGTAGGCTTGGGTTTCTTTACCTCTGAAGATAACTTGAACTTGCTCGCCGCAAAGGCTGGAGCAGAAAACGCCAAGGTCATAAGCGCGACACGGGTGGGCCGCCCAATCTGCTGCTTTCTGCCCAACGAAAGTTTGACGTGAGAGGAACAGATCAATAGTATCGCTAGTATTATGAATCCCCTTGAATCCACGCCCGCTGCCGCGCCAGGGGAAAGCATTGCGTCTTTGCCCTCAACGAAAAGCAGCCAGGGTGCATCGCCGTCGTCGCGCCAGATTCGCTGGGCGCAGGCTCTGGTTCTTGTGGCGATGTATTCGCTTCCCGTCTTTCTCTGCCTTCGTATGGCCGCAGTCGGTGATCCGGATGTTTGGTGGCATCTGCGCAGCGGCGAGTGGATGATGCAACACGGCGCTGTGCCGCAGACAGAACCCTTCTCCAGCTTTGGCGTTGGAAAGCCCTGGGTCGCATACAGTTGGCTCTTCGAAGTGCTGATTTTCCAGCTTTTTCAGCGGCTGGGCCTGATCGGAATCATGGCTTACTCGATCGGGATGCTGACGGCCGTTACCATAGCGCTGCATCATCTGGTTCGGCGCCTGCAGGCCGACTTTACTCTTGGCGTTCTGACGACCGCTGCCGCTAGCTACGGCATGGTTCGTCTCTACACGCCGCGACCATGGCTGTTCACTATCCTGTTTTTTGTGCTGGAACTCGATGTTCTGATGCAGACGCGCCGGACTGGCAAGGCGAGGGAACTGTTGTGGCTTCCGGTACTCTTTGCGCTTTGGGCCAACGTGCACATTCAGTTTGTTTATGGCTTGGTCGTGTTGGGAATTGTTTTGATGGAGGCCATTTTCGCCAGTCGGTGGAGCGGAATCCAAACGCGCCTGCGCGCAGGATGGGCAGGCGGCATTTTCATTGCCTGCGCCTTGGCAACGCTGGCGAATCCATACGGCTGGAGGATTTATCGGGTTGCATACGACCTGGGAACGCAGTCCGGCGCGCTGAATAAAGTGACGGAATTGTTATCGATGCCGTTTCGGACTCTTGACGACTGGTGTGTGCTTCTGCTGGCCCTGGCCGCAGCCTGTGTGTTGGCCAGAGCCCGCCGCTTCGCGTTCTTTGAAAGTGCACTGCTGGCCTTTGCCATCTATGCGTCCTTTCGTTCGCAACGCGACGTGTGGGTGGTGGCCATCGCGGCAGGCGCAATTCTGGCTGGCGGGCTCACGGGCGACGAGAAAAACCGCTTTCAGTTGACGATTTCGGCTGCACCGTTCGTGGCGGTTGCGACCGGGGTGGTGGCCTTGTTGTGTTGCTGCATGTTGCACGAGAACAATGAACAGTTGCACATGAAACTTGCCGAGGAGTTGCCGGTCCGCGCGGTGGAAGTGGTCAAGAAAAACGGTTGGAGCGGACCTCTCTACAATGATTTCAACTGGGGCGGATACCTGATCTGGGCTTTGCGCATGCCGGTCGGCATGGATGGCCGAACAAATGTTTATGGCGATGAACTGATCGATCGTTCGGTCGCGACGTGGAACGGACAGCCGGGCTGGGCCTCCGATTCAGCGCTTCAGAAGGCGGGTCTCGTGATTGAGCCGGTTACCGCGCCTCTGACGCAGTTGCTCCGGATGGACCCGCGCTTCGGGCTTGTCTATGAAGACAAGCTTGCGGCTGTCTTTGTAGCGCGCAAGGCATTGTCTTCAACGGCGGGAGCAGCGGCCTTAGCCGGTGGCGCAGTTCCCGCCGTGGTCAAGTGAGATCGTGAAAAACTTGCCTTACAACTGCTCGTAGAGCGTCGAATTCCGGTAGCCGAGCAGGACCACCAGGGTCCAGATGCCTAGGGCGGTCCCGAAGGGGAACTTCAGCAGGCAGAGGAAAGCTGCCACGATGGCGACGATTCGTCCCCACGGTGCGCGCTGCATCAGGCCCCATCCAGCGGCCAGCGCAAGGCAGGAGCGAGCCACCAGGAAGACCCCGGCAAAACGTAGGATGGCCGGCATGAACCACATGGGCGGCGTGGAGCCATTCGCCCAAGGTCCATTCATCCAAGGCCCAAAATGGCCGGAAAAGAATGCATTCGCCCAGAACAGCCCCATCAAGCCGGTCAGCAGGGAGAAGGCGGCATAGATGAACCAGACGACGCCGAGCGCTTTGATCTTGCCCGCATAGTTCTGTAGTTGGAACTCGATGCCGGGCACGGAAGGCGCGGCGGAAACCGGCGCCGCCACTGGACGGCCACATTGAGGGCACATCCCTTGCTCGGGCGTTAAAACCTGACCACATCCGCTGCAATACATAAATGTCTCCTTGAAACGAGATCGCTCTGAGTGTATTACGCAACTGGAGCACATTGTGTTCCTTGTTCGTTCTGAAGGGCAGAGAAGTGGGTTTTTGAGGGGTTCAGAGCGCTTTCGCAGGCCGGATCACGGATTGTTTTGCGAGCGGAGACTATTTTTCATGACAAAATGCCGATAGACAGAATAGGAGATGTTTCGGATGGCGATGCAGGACCGGGAAAATATGGCCGATCTGATCCAGAAGCAGGCGGGCGACCTTTGCGATGTGGCGCGCCAGCCAATTTTGGATATGCGCGGCAGAGCGCATGGATACGAGTTGCAGTTCTGGAACGGGCGTGAGCCGAACTTCGGCACAGACAAAAATCTGGTGGCCCGCACCATGCTCGACCACATTATGATCTTTGGGCTGGAGGAACTGTCGCGTGGCTTGCTGGCCTTTGTAAATTGCACTCCGGATTCTCTGATTGAGGAGTGGGTGCGAGTGCTGCCGCCCAAACTGACCGTTCTGGAACTACCTTCCAGCGTGGAATCCACGCCAAGCCTGCTGGCAGCCAGCAACAAGCTGAAAGCCATGGGGTTCCGGCTGGCGCTGGTCAATTCCACCGGAGAATTGGAGTCCTGGGCGCTGGCCGAGCTGGCCGATTACGTCAAGGTGGACATTACCAAAGTTGACGCGACCGGACGTAAGAATCTGCGTCGCCAACTAGAGGGTTCCACGGCTCGTCTGGTGGCGCAGAGTGTGGAGACACAGGAGCAATACGGGCAGGCCTGCAAAGAAGGCTTCGAGCTGTTCCAGGGGTACTATTTCTGCCGTCCGGAGGCGCTGGAAAGACGCACAATTCCAGGCAACCGGCTGGTGCATTTGGAGATATTGGAGGGCTTGCAAAAGGAGCCCGTCGACATGAAACGCATGAGCCAGTTGGTGATGTGCGATGCTTCGCTCACCTTGCGGCTGCTGCGGCTGGTCAACTCGCCGGTCTGCGCCGTGCGTCAGGAGGTGACCTCAATCCAGTTGGCGCTGATGCTGGCGGGAGAGTCGACCTTCCGGCGCATTGCCATGCTGGCCATTGCCAGCGACTTCAACACCGACCAGCCGGCGGAGATTCTGCGCATGGCTTTCGAGCGGGGCCGCTTCTGCGAACTGGCGGCGAGCCTTTGCGGACTGGTTCCCAGCGAACAGTATCTCATCGGCATGGTCAGTCTGTTTCCCGCCATGCTGCGCATTCTCATGGAAGACATGGTCAAAATGCTGCCTCTGCGCGAAGAGGCTTGCGCGGCGCTGCTCGGCAGGGATAATCATGAGGGCATTCTGTTGCATTGGATTGTCTGTCACGAACATGGAAATTGGACGGAGTGCGATGCGATCGTCCGCGCCAACGGTCTGAGCCTTGAGAAGATCCTGCTTTGCCATGCCGAGGCCGTTGCCTGGGCAGAGGCGGCGCTCAAGTCGAATGGCTGAGGCCGCCGACAAGGTAAAGTTAGCGTCCGGAGCGTTTTTCCCAGCGCTCTTCGTGCCGGTCATCGCGCAAAATGGCTGAAGTGACGCGGCCCTCGGCGTCCCGCTCGAAGGTGAGCCGGGTCAGGCTTGATCCGTGGGGATAAAAGAAGATGGACGGAGTTTCGGCGTCCAGTTCGGAAATTACTCCCTGCTGATCCTTTTCATAGAGCTGATCGCCCTGGCGGAAGAGAATGACCGCTGTGCGTCCGCGGGCGTCGCGATAGTCGCCAGCGAGCGCGTCAAGTACGGCCGGGGCCAGCTTGATGGCGGCAGGGTGCAGAGGAATGATCAGCCGCTCGGCATAGGGCGGCATCTCCGGATCTCCCTTGCCCTTGGTGCGGTGCGAGAGCAGCCAGCGCGGCATTTCCGGTTCGTTGTAAGCGCGGGTCCAGCAGTCATGCTTCAGTCCCTGATAGACCCAGAGCCGGATGCGTCCGCGAGCGGCCTTCACGGCGTCGAACATCAGTTCGCTCTGCCGCGGAACCACGATATTGTCATTGCTCCCATGAAAAAGCCAGATGGGCGTGCGGCCGAGTTCGTGGGCGTACTCGGCCGGCAGGGTGGATGCCTGTTGCCAGCGCTCCGGCTCATAGCTCCAGAATGGGCCGCCGGCCGCAATTGCCACCGCCGCCCAGCGATGGGGATTCCGCCGCGCCAGCTCCCAGGCGCCGTAGCCGCCCATCGACAGGCCGGTCAGGTAGGTGCGTTCCTTATCAAGGTGAAACTCGGCGGTTTCCTGGTCCAGAGTGGCCAGGGCCATCGCGAGCATCTCCGGGTCGGTCCAGTAGTGGGAGAGCGGGCACTGCGGCATCACGATGACGAAAGGCCAGCGCTCCGGGTGGTCGCGCACGGCCTCGGGCAGTCCCACCTGCGTCTGCCACATGCCCTCCGAGCCGCGTTCGCCGCGCCCGTGAAGAAACAGAATGACCGGCCATTGCTTGTGGTCGTCCCGCCGCCACTGCTCGGGCAGGTAGACCTGAAAGTGGTGGGTTATGCCATGCAACTCAAGGGTGCGATTCAGAAAACCCGTCTCCTGCGTGGGCACCGCCGGGTGGCGGATGAGGCCATGAAAACCCTGTGCCTGTGCGGACGGAACCACGCAGGCCAGCCACAGACCGGCAATCAAGAATCGCAAAAATCTGGACATATGAATTTCCACTACTACTATATGCGCGCGAAGCGAAGATGCCGAGCCTTGGCCTGCAAGGGAAAGTTGTGCGGGGCGCTGGTTGGACCGTGCAGCCTCGCAAAGAAGCGCGTCATGGATGCTCCCACCGCGAAGTGAAGCCAAGCATCGTCAAAGACTTGAGAATTTCTTGCAGCCTACGGAGCCACTTACTGAATTGCTATCAGACTAAAGTCGTGCCCTGACACTTCTTGCAGTCTCCCCGGATTTTTGCAAATGGCTCTCCTGTTGAAAGCGTGATAGCTGTCACATTTCACTAAAAATGCTTCGCCGTACACTGAGTAAGTGGATATCGATATAAGTTTATCGATAGTTGTTTACCGAACCGATGGCAGGCATTCTCTTCCACAAGCAAACCTGAAACGGCTGTGTACGCACCACCATTTCAACAGGCCGCGTGTTCTTCCGGTTTGAGAAGACAGACGCGGATGATGAGGAGCAAATGACAAACTTCGATGCATTCCTATTAGCGAATCAAGAGCAACGGCCTCCGGTCACGACCAAGGAAGATTTGGACGCCCTGGTGGAGCGCGTCAAAGCCGCTCAACAGAAATTCGCCAGCTTCTCGCAGAAGCAGGTCGATCTGATTTTCCGTAGCGCTGCCTTGGCTGTCGCCGATGCGCGGATTCCTCTGGCGAAGATGGCCGTCGATGAAACCGGAATGGGTGTGATTGAAGACAAGGTCATCAAGAACCACTTCGCTTCGGAATACATTTACAACAGCTACAAGGACGAGAAGACCTGCGGCATTCTGAGCGAAGACGAGGAAGCCGGCACGATTACGATTGCCGAGCCGATGGGGGTGATCTGCGGTCTGGTTCCGACGACCAACCCGACATCAACGGCCATCTTCAAGGCGCTGATCAGCCTGAAGACGCGGAACGGCATCATCATCAGCCCGCACCCGCGCGCCCGGAAGTGCACCTGTCTGGCAGCGCGTTTGGTGCTTGAGGCGGCCGTGGCGGCGGGCGCTCCCGAGGACATTATCGGCTGGATCGACGAGCCGACCCTGGAACTGACCGACCAGTTGATGCATCACCCGGCGATCCGGCTGATTCTGGCCACGGGCGGTCCGGGCATGGTGCAGGCCGCGTATTCCTCCGGCAAGCCGGCCATTGGCGTCGGATCCGGCAATACGCCGGTCGTCATTGACGAAACGGCCGATCAGACGCGCGCCGTGGCATCGATCCTGATGTCGAAGACTTTTGACAACGGAATGATCTGCGCCTCAGAGCAGGCGGTCGTTGCCGTGGACGCGATTTATGACTCGATTCGCGATCGCTTCAGCCGCCATGGCGGCTACATCCTGAACAAGAAGGAAACGGAGGCGGTTCGCAACATCATTATCGTCGGCGGTCGCGTGAATCCGAAGATTGTGGGCCAGGCTGCGCCGAAGATTGCCGAGATGGCTGGCATCAGCGTTCCGCTCACGACCAAGGTGCTCGTCGGCGAAGTTACGGACATCACCATGGAAGAGCCGTTCGCGCACGAGAAGCTCTCGACCATTCTCGCCCTCTATCGCGCCAAGGACTTCAAGGACGCTGTCGTCAAGGCCGGTCAGTTGGTGGCGATGGGCGGCATGGGACATACCTCCGTGCTCTACACCGACCAGGATCAGCAGAAGGAGCGCGTGAACTTCTTTGGCGAGCAGATGAAGACCTCCCGCATCCTTATCAACACGCCGGCTTCCTACGGCGGTATTGGCGATCTTTACAACTTCAGCTTGTCACCGAGCCTGACTCTGGGCTGCGGAAGTTGGGGAGGAAATTCCGTTTCGGAGAATGTGGGGCCAAAACACTTGATCAATAGAAAGATTGTCGCCAAGCGTGCAGAGAATATGTTGTGGCACAAGTTGCCGAGCTCGATTTATTTCCGCCGTGGTTGCATCCCCGAAGCACTGAAGGAGCTGAAGGGCAAGAAACGCGCTCTTCTGGTGACGGACGACTTCCTCTTCCGCAGCGGCTGCGCCGACGACATCATCAACACGCTCAAGAAGCTGGGATTGGAAGTCGAGAGCTTCTTTTCGGTAAAGGCCGATCCAAACCTGTCCACGGTGCGCAAGTGCGTGGCTATCGCCAACGCCTTCCAGCCGGATGTGATTGTGGCTCTCGGCGGCGGCTCGCCGATGGATGCGGCCAAGATTGCCTGGGTGATGTACGAGCATCCGGAGGTCGATTTTGCTGACCTGGCGCTGCGCTTCATGGACATCCGCAAGCGCATCTACAAGTTCCCGAAGATGGGCATCAAGGCTACACTGATCGCCATTCCGACCACCTCGGGCACGGGCTCCGAAGTGACGCCCTTCGCCGTCGTGACCGATGACGCAACCGGCATGAAGTATCCGATTGCCGACTATGAGCTGACGCCGGACGTGGCCATCATCGATGCAAATCTGGTGATGAACCTGCCGAAATCGCTGACCGCTTTCGGCGGCATCGACGCCGTGGTGCACGCGCTGGAAGCCTACGTTTCCGTGATGGCCAACGAGTTCTCCGACGGACAGGCGATTCAGGCTCTGAAACTGCTGAAGCAGTATCTGCCGTCTTCTTACCAGAACGGCGCCAAGGATCCGGTGGCCCGCGAGAAGGTGCACAATGCCGCAACGCTGGCCGGCGTTGCCTTTGCCAACGCCTTCCTGGGCGCCTGCCACTCGATGGCGCACAAGCTGGGCGCAGCTTTCCACATTCCGCACGGCCTGGCGAACGCGCTGCTGATCACCAATGTGATCCGCTATAATGCCAACGACAACCCCACAAAGCAGGCCGCCTTCTCACAATATGATAGGCCGAAAGCAAAATGCCGCTATTCTGATATCAGTGATTGCCTCGGATTGGGCGGAGCGACCAAGAACGAAAAGGTCGAGAACCTGATTCGGTGGGTTGAAGAGCTGAAGAAGCAATTGGACATTCCTGCTTCCATCCAGGAAGCGGGCGTCAGCGAGGCCGATTTCCTGGCCAAGCTGGATGCAGTGGCTGTCGATGCCTTTGATGACCAGTGCACGGGCGCCAATCCCCGCTATCCGTTGATCAAGGAACTGCGGGCGATTCTACTCGATAGCTTCTATGGCAGGCCGTTTGTAGAACTTACGGATCGCGTCGAGGCCGCCGCCCCGGCGGAGAAAACGGCTGTGGCCCACAAAGCGAAGGCTGCGAATAGCAAGCTCGCCGCCAAATCGGAAGCGAAATAAGTCCCAGTGAAAGAAGGCAGGCTGGTCAGACCACGACCAGTCTGCCTGCAAAAGTGGAACGGGAACAATCTCAGGTAGTAATATTACGAAGGCGAACTGGTCAGACCACTGTCAGCCTTCCTTTTTATGATGGCAGATGGAATCTGCCCGAGGAAAAAGTGCTTTTTCCGGGCAGCGAGGATCTTTGTGCCGATTGTAACGTGTGTCGGATGTGTTTCTTGGAACGTTATCTGGAAATAGCTGGTTGAGGCGTGGTGCTTTAAAGCATTTTGCGCAAAAAGCGGCGTTCCGAGGGGGAAGTAATGAATTTTTCGTCTGAAACATTGGCGATTCTTGCTCTGTTGCCACTTTTAGTTGGCATCCTGTTGCAGCTTCTGGCGTCGCGGATTCTTTCTTCCCGCGCCAAGGGCGTTTTGGCGCTTGGCAGTTGCTTGCCGAGTTGCGCGGCCGTGCTGGCCACCTTTGCGCGGGTATGGCAGAGCGGCCCGATCGACTTCACGCTTTTGTCGTGGGATGGGCCGCTGGCAATGGTCTTCCACGTGGATGCGCTGAGCCTGATGTTTGCCCTGATGGGCACGGCTCTGGGCGCGGTCGTGCTGCTTTACTCGATCGACTACATGGCCGAGGACCCCGGCGCCACGCGTTTCTACTGTTTCATGCTCACCTTTATCTGTGGCATGGTGGGCTTGGTCTATAGCGCCAACCTGTTTTTGCTGTACCTGTGTTGGGAGGCGATGGGGCTCTGCTCTTTCAGCTTGGTCGGCTTCTGGTATGAGAAGAAGGAATCGGTTGCGGGCGCGCGCAAGGTGCTGCTGATGACGCATCTTGCAGGGTATGGACTGCTGGCGGCGATTCTGATCATCTACGCTCGCACCGGCAGCCCGCTGTGGACGAATCCAGCGGTTGCACAGGCCTTTACGGGCGGCGTCTATACGCTGATGCTGGTGGCGCTACTGGCCAAGTCGGTGCAGTTTCCGCTGCATACCTGGATTCCCGAAGCGATGAATGCTCCGACGCCGGTCAGCGCGCTGCTGCACGCGGCCTGCTACGTGAAGGCCGGTGTTTACCTGGCCGCTCGTATGCATTGCTTCAACCAGTGGCCCTACTCCTGGGGCGCCGTCATGATGTGGGCGGGAACGGTCACCATGGTTGTAGGCGTGGTCTATGCGATGGTGCAACACGACCTGAAGCGCATGCTGGCCTTCCACACCGTCAGCCAGATTGGTTACATCATTACCGGGCTCGGGATTGGCACGCCGCTGGCCATTACGGCCGGACTGCTGCACTGCCTGAACCATAGCCTTTTCAAGGGCGGCCTGTTCCTGGCCGCCGGCAGCGTGCAGCACGCCACCGGAACCCGCGACATGAATAAGCTGGGCGGCCTGGCAACCCGCATGCCGCGCACCGCAGTGGTGTGGTTAATCAGCGTGGGCAGCATGATGGGCGTGCCCTTCATGAGCGGCTTCGCCAGCAAGTGGCTACTTTATACGGCGGCCTTGCAGGCGGGGCAAGTGGTTCCGGCGCTGGCTGCCTGGGTTGTGAGCGTGGGCACGGTCTTCTCCTGCGTCAAAGCCACCAGTTCGGTGTTTCTGGGGCCCACGACGCCGCAGACGGAAAAAGCGCACGAGTCGCCGCGCAGCATGGTCTGGGCGTTGTACTTGTTTGGCCTGGGTAGCGTGGTTCTTGGACTGGCGCCGCAACTGGCCGTCAATTATGTCATTAATCCTCTTCTGCCGGTTCTTGGCCTAGCCACCGTGCAGGTTTCCTGGTTCGGAATGGCTCCCAATGCGGGCTCCTGGTGGGCGGCAGGCGGCTTGGCGCTGGCTGTTGTGTCGGCGGGCCTGGGGGCAGTCGTTTATGCCATGGCCGGTCTATCGAGATCGAGAACGCGCGCGCTGGCCGCGGCAGGCGGGATTGTGCTGGGCGGCGGCGGAATGACGGGTGGCGGCGGCGCAAGCATCTTCACTGGCGGTGAAGCGCTGCGCGGATCCGGGCGTTTGCCCGCGGGCGAATTCTCGGCGATCCTGAAAAAGCTTTGGGCTCCGTTTTACAACTACACCGACGTGGATCGCCTTTATTTGGGCGTGTGGCGCGGCTTGCAGGCGGTCTCTTCCGCGCTGAGAAGCGTTCTGGCCTGGGTCGAGAAACACGCACTGGTCTGGACCGTGGCTTTGGCGGTTGCGCTGGTCGGCGCGCTGCGCTGGCTTGTGCCGGCAGTCGCCGGAACGGTCGGCGCAGGGCAAGGCGTGGAAAGCATTCCTGTGCTGCTCGGCGCAGGATGCGCTATTGCACTGGTCGCGCTGCTGGTGGCGGCCGGAGTGCAAAAGGCAGGTCGCGCGTTGCTGCCGCTGTTGGCGCTGAGTGGAGTGGCCGCAGTGGCAGCCGCTTTCACGGTGAACCCGATCGGGCGTACGGCTCTGTTGGAGACTGCCAGCGTATTGGCTTTGGTGCTGGTGTGGCGCACTGCTTCGCGCCGTGTGGCATGGATTTATACGGCCGTGATTGCCTTGTCGGCTGCCAGCATTGTTGCCGGTCAGGCGGCGTTGCTGGCGGGCAATACCGACTGGGCGCGTCCGCTTCTGTTGAGCGGCTTTGTGCTGAAGCTGGCTATTGTGCCGTTGTTACTGTGGCTGCCTGCCGTTGCGGAGGCCGTGCCGGCGCTGGTGATTGGCCTCATTATCGCCGTGGTTGACATGAGCGCTTTCGGCGAGTTTTACCTGACGGCGCAGGCGCATCCGGAGTTCTTTGAGCCGCACGGCCTCTGGATTGGCGTGGCGGTTGCTTCCTCGCTTCTGGCCTCGGTGCTGATGCTGACCGAACGCAAGATGAAGCGGCTGCTGGCGCTTTCAACCATTGAGGATATGGGCTTTCTGCTGCTGGGCATTTCATCGGCCAGCGAGCTGGGAATGCGCGGAGCGCTGTTCGCCGCCACGGTCCATGCGCTGGCCAAGGCGCTGCTGTTCATCTCGGTGAGCGCTCCGGAAGCCGATGGCGCGCTCACTAAGGATGCACGTGGCTTGGCCTCGCGCTACCCGGTCAGCGCGGCGGGTTTTCTGGCCGGAATGCTGGCCATGCTGGGCGTGCCTCCGCTGCTGGGGTTTGCCGGCCGCTGGCGAATCTATCAGACGGCTGCCGCATCTAATCATTGGCTGTTGGCGGGCTTTATCCTCTCGTCGATGTTTGCGCTGCTGGCCTATGTCTTGTGCCTGACACGCTACTGGTGGGGACCGCGTAACGAAGATGACACTTCGGTTGCGACTGCGGAGACCCTGCCGTTCCGGCTTGCGGTGGTGGGCTTGATTGCTGTTTTACTGGCTGGCGGCCTATGGCCTAATGTGCTGCTGGCTCTGACGGGGGGAAGGTAAGTAATGAATCTTTTCAAGCGATTGATGCACAGATGCCGCCGGAAAAGCCCGTTTCTGTTTCACATCAATACAGGAAGCTGCAACGGTTGCGATATTGAGATGGTGACCTGCCTTTCGCCGCGCTACGACGTGGAGCAGTTGGGCATTCGTCTGGAAGGCAGTCCGCGCCACGCGGATATTCTTTGCATCACTGGTCCGGTTACGCGCAACACGCTGGAGGCGGTGAAGACCGTCTACTCACAGATCTGCGAGCCCAAGGCAGTGGTTGCGCTGGGATCCTGCTCAGGATCGTGTAACGTTTTTGCGGGCAGCCCGGTCATTGTGGGGCCAATCGACAAATACATTCCGGTGGATGTGTATGTGCCCGGCTGCCCACCGCATCCGGATGCCATCATTGATGGCATTGCGCGCGCCGCGCAGATTCTGGCCGATCGCGGAGTCAGCGAAGCGGCCAAAGGAGAGGCACAAAAATGAACCTGTCTTTCCTGATTCACTTCTTTCTGTTTCCTGGATTGCTGTTTGCGATTCCCGCCAGTTGGTTTTATGTCTGGGGCGAGCGCAAGGCCACGGCCCGCATGCAGCGGCGCATTGGGCCGCCTCTGTTGCAGCCCTTTTACGATTTTGTGAAGCTGTTCGGCAAGCGCACGCCATCGCGTCATGGCATCGAGGCGGATCTGCTGCTGCTGTGGCCGGCGCTGTCGGTGCTTTCCATGGTCAGCGCCATGGCCATGCTGCCCGTCTTCTCCTATAGCCAGGGCTTTTCAGGCGACGCCATCCTGCTGGTGGCGCTGCTGGAGATGCCGTCGATCTGCTTCATCCTGGCGGGATTTACGTCGGGATCCATGTTTGCGGAGATCGGCGCCATTCGCGAGGCGATTCTGAGCGTTGCCTGCAACGTGGTCTTCCTTCTTTCCATCGTGACGGTCGCCGTCACAGAGAACACCTTCCGTCTGTCGGATCTTGCCGGCGTGTCGTGGAATCCGGGGCACTGGATTGGCGTCTTCGGCATTCTGCTGTGCATTCCCGCCAAGCTGCGGCTCAATCCCTTTTCGACATCCAGCGCGGAGCAGGAGATTTACGCTGGTCCGCTCACGGAGTATGCCGGGGCGGCGCTGGCGATGTGGGAACTGGCGCACGGTTTGGAGTGGGTGGCGCTGACTGGATTCGTCGCCACCATGATGATCCCCGTGGGCGGCTGGTGGTGGTTGCACGCGCTTCTGTTTGTGGTGATTTCCTTTGCCGAGGTGCTGCTGCTTTCCACCTTTGCGGCGGCGACCGGCCGCTTGACACTGGAAGGCGCCATCCGATTTTACTGGCGGTGGGCGGCGATTCTGGCCGTCCTTGCAGCGGCAGCGGCTGTCTATGTGAGGTTCCGCCCGTGAATATTTTTCGCTTAATCTTTCAGAACCTTTGCCACGGCACGGTTTCCTATGCCTTGCCGCACGAGCATCAATGCACCAGCAATCAGTATCGCGGCCTGATCGTCAACGATCCGACGCTTTGCGTGGGCTGCGGGCAATGCGCCTATGTTTGCCCGTCGGCCGCCATTGAAGTGAAGCGGAGCGGCGACACGTATAGCTGGACGTACGACGCCGCGAAATGCGCTTTTTGCGGGCGCTGCATCGAGCGCTGCAAACCGCATTCGCTCACCATGGAGTCACAACTGCCGCCGCTCTATAGCAGACCGGACGAGCTGAAGGTGGTGCAGAATATGGAGCGCAAGAAGCCCGTGCGTCCACCGGTCGCGCCCGCCGCAAAACCAGCCGAAGCGCCTGTTGCAGTGAAGGCTGAGGTCGCGGCAACGCCCACGGCGCAAGGCGTGCAGCCTGCAGCACCAGCGGAAGCGAGCCCGCGAAAAGAGGAGTTGGCATGAATATTGCACCCGATAATTTCGTCCAGACGCTAAAGGAACTAGGTCTTGGCGGCGGCTGGGAATGGAAGAACAGTTCCTGGTGGAAGACGCCCAAGAAAATGGATGTGCGCGCGACGGCAGAGCTGATGGTTTCACTCGGAGCGCGCTTTGTGACCATGACCTCCGTTGAGCTGCCTGACAAAGAAATTCGCCTCGACTACCAATGGGATCTGAAGGATCAACTTCTCAGCTTGACGACCGCGACGGTGAAGCAACGGATCCCGAGCATTACCGATCTGTGCCCCGCCGCCGATTGGGTGGAGCGCGAGACACGCGAGTATTTTGCCGTCGATTTTACGGGGCGCGATACCACCAAGCCGCTGATGACCAGGGCTGGCGATCCCATCGGCATCAATCTGCACAAGGAGGCCGTGAAATGAGCTTTCGCATTCCCATCGGACCCTACCATCCCGCGCTCGAAGAGCCTTACAAGCTGGAACTCGACTGCGAAGGCGGAACCGTGCGCGACGCGATCATGCACATTGGTTTCAACTTCCGCGGCATCGAGTACCTGGCCGAGCGCCGCAACTACTTGCAGGGAATCACGCTGGTGGAGCGCGTTTGCGGCATCTGCTCCAACGTGCATGCGCTCTCGTATTGCCAGTCGGTGGAGCAGTTGACCGGCATTGAGCCTCCGGAACGGGCGCTCTATCTCCGCGTGGTTCTGGCCGAGCTGGAGCGGCTGCATTCGCATCTTCTCTGGTCTGGCGTGGCGGCCAAGCTGATCGGCTTCACCACCATTTTCATGACGTGCTTCACGCTGCGTGAACAGGTCATGGATGCGCTTTCGGCCATCTCCGGCAATCGCGTCAACTACGGGATGAACTGCATTGGCGGTGTCAATCGCGATATCGCCGATCCGCAGGCTGTGCTGAATATTCTGGATGAGCTGGAACGCAACATTACGCACACCATCCTGCCCATCTTTCTCAATGACCGGTCGGTCGAGGCGCGTTGCAAGGGCATCGGTATTCTGACCACGGAGCAGGCCCGGGCTATGGGCGCCGTGGGCCCGCTGGCGCGCGCCTCCGGCGTCGGTCAGGATATTCGCAAGGCCGCGCCGTATGCCGCCTACGACCGGTTGGAGTTCAACGTGCCCGTGGAAACCACAGGCGACGTGCGCGCCCGCCTTGTGGTTCACGCGCTGGAGATGGTGGAGAGCTGCCGCCTGCTGCGCCAAGCGCTTAGCAATCTGCCTGTCGGCGAGATTCACACGAAGACCGTGCCTGGACGCTACAAGGTGCCGGAAGGTACGGCCGTCAGCCGTGCCGAAGCGCCACGCGGCGAAGTGCTGTATCAGATCACGGCGAACGGCACGGACATTCCATCGCGCGTGCGCGTGCGGACGCCGACGTTCATGAATATGGCCACGGTTCGCCTTGCGGTTCTGGGCGCAGAGCTTTCCGATTCACCCCTGATTCAGGCCTCGTGCGATCCGTGCTACTCCTGCACCGACCGCTAAGAAAGCCCTGAAGAACGTCGAGTTATAGCGTGTTTTCGGAATACATATAGACTTATCAATGATACTGGAAGGTGGCTTTTCCCTCAAGAAAAGCCACCTTCCAGGATGTGAGTCAGGCTATACCAATTGGAGAACCGCTCTAACTGCAACTGGAGCTGCCGGGTTACAATCAACGGCAAACAGGTTGTCGAAGGAAACTCTGCGCATCGGTCACCCGACAGCAGCGGAACCGAAACACTGGATGCAGTCCGCGATACGGGATCGCCTGTAACCAGTGCCTACCAGTTGCCCAGCACTTTTACCGGCAAATTGAGGAAGCATCCCTCGCTCCGTTATAACTACAATCAGTTGGCTTCATCTGTAGTCCGCACAGAATGTTAGCTTTGCCTGGCAGGGCGGCGAGCCGACGCTGCTGGGGATTCCTTTTTTCGAGCAGGTCGTTGAGCTGCATAAGAAGTACGCGAACGGCAAAATCATCGACAACGCTTTTCAAACCAACGGGACACTGCTTGACGATGCCTGGGGTGAGTTTTTTGCGCGGAATAATTTTCTTGTTGGGCTTTCGGTCGATGGACCTGAGAAAATTCACAATGCCTATCGCTTGGACAAGGGTGGCAAGCCGTCTTTTGCCCGCGTGATGCACGGTCTGGGGATTCTCAAAAAGCATGGAGTTGAGTTCAATACTCTCACCGTGGTCAATCGATTGAACTCTTACCGTCCACATGAGGTTTATCGCTTTCTTAAAGAAATTGGCAGCAAGTATTTGCAGTTCATTCCTATCGTAGAGCGGGTAGCCAATCAGCCGGACGCTAGTGGGTTGGTTTTGGTGAAGCCGGATTCACAACGAGAAGCCGCTTTGCCGCGAAACTTGGCGTACACGAAGACAATGTAGACGATCACCAGCACCATGCCAAAGCTCCACCAGACCAAGCCTACGGCCAGCGTGTGTTGGCCGGAGATGGCGCGGCTAAGAGTGATGTCGCGGTCCGCACCGGTGGTCGCCGGCAGTAGCGTGGGATATAGGCCCCAGCACGCTCCGGACAGCATGAAGAATAGATAGAGGCAGGAAGAGAGGAACGCCTTGACTGGCTGGGCGTTTCGATTGAAGAGACCTATGCCGGCCATGGAAGCGATGACTCCGACGGGAACGACGAAGGTGAAAGGGTAATTGAAGTAGTTATTCAAACTGACTGGGCGGACGATGATAGTGGCGATCAGGCTGACGATGGTGAGGGCCGCCAGCGCAAGCCAGAGCGGGGTGACGATGCGGCGGGCGCGCTGGGCGAGTTCGCCCGAGGTCTTGATGGTGAGCCAGAGAGCGCCATGGAGCGTGAGCGCCACGAGCGCCACCAGACCACCGATGATCGTATACCAATCGAGAATGCCAGAATGGATGCCGGGTTGCCAGTTCGTCCACAAAGGCAGAAAGAAGTAACCGTCTGCGTTGAGCGGCACGCCGCGCAGCACATTCGCCAAAGCCGCCCCAAAGAAGATGGCAAGCAGCGCGGAGGCGAGGCCGAAGACAGAGTCAAGCAAGGCGCGCCAAACACCGACCTCGTTGTGGTTGCGCAACTCGATGCAGATGCCGCGCAAAATCAGTAGCCAAAGCACGATCATCAGCGGCAGATAGAAACCGCTGAAGGCCGAGGCGTAGAGCAGCGGAAAGGCAAAGTAGAGTGTGCCGCCGGCAGCCAGCAGCCAGACCTCGTTGCCGTCCCATACCGGGCCGATGCTGGCCAGAGTGGCCTTCCGCTCCGCTTCCGTGCGAACGAGGAAGAGGTGGAGTACGCCGACGCCGAGGTCAAAGCCGTCGAGCACAACGTATCCGACGATCATGACGGCAACCAGCCAGAACCAGATAAAACCCATCATGGTAGAGTTCCTTTCTCTTCAGGGCGTCAAGGGTGAGCGGTCATTGTCATTCGGCGTGAGCCGCTTGCACGGCGCCAGGCTTTAGCTCTGGACCGCTGTTGATCTCACGGTATATGAGAACAGTAAAAAGGAGACTTAGCAAAGTGTAAAGGCCCATGAAGCCGAGCAGAGTGAAGAGGCCGTTGCTGGCCGAGACCGTGTCGGAGTAGCCCTCGCTGGTGCGCATGAGGCCGTAGATGAGCCACGGTTGGCGACCGAGTTCGGCGGTCATCCAACCGGCGGTGTTGGCAATATAGGGCAAGGGAAAACTAAGTAGCAGCGCCCACAAAGCCCAGCGTGATCGATAGAGGCGCTTGCGCCAGAGCAAAAATGCGGAGACGATCATCAGCAGTACAAACCAGGTTCCGAGTCCGGCCATGATGTGGTAGGCGTAGTAGAGCAGCGGTAGAGCGGTGGGCCACTGGTCGTGCGGAATCTGGTCAAGGCCTTTTACCTCGGCCTTGAATGTGCCGTAGATGAGGAAGCTGAGCGCGTTGTTGACGACAATGGGATTGTCGATCTGGCCGGTCTCCTCATTGGGTTGGCCCATCAGTACGAGTCCCGCGCCGGCCTCGCTGTGGAAGAGGCCCTCCATGGCGGCGATGGCGGCCGGTTGATGATGCGCAACGTATTTGCCGTGCAGGTCGCCGGTGGGAAAGATGATGAGGATCGAAGAGATCACTCCGGCAATGACGCCGACCTTCAGGAAGATGCGGGCGTACTGTTCGTGCTGGCCTTCCAGAAGATAGAAGGCGCCCACGGCGGCCATGATGAAAGAGCCGGTGACGACCGAGCCGGTCATATTGTGCGCGTACTGGAGCAGCCCCCAGGGATTGAGGAGAAGTTGCCAGAAGCTGAGGAGTACAAATTGCCCATCGGGCAGGCGGTCATACGCCACCGGATGCTGCATCCAGGCGTCGGTGGCGATGATGAAGAAACCAGAGATCCAGGAGCCGGCAAAAACCATGAAAGCCGAGAACCAATGCAGCCGTTTGGAGATGCGCCCTTCGCCGTAGAGGAAGAGGCCCAGGAATATCGATTCCAGAAAGAAGCTGAAGATGCCTTCCATGGCGAGAGTCTGGCCGATGACGCCGCCTGAAAGCCGCGAGAAGCGCGCCCAGTTGGTGCCGAACTCGAACTCCATGGGAATGCCGGTAACCACGCCGAAGATGAAGTTGATGGCGAAGATGCGACCCCAAAAGCGCGCCGCTCGGTCCCATGGCTCACTGCTGGTTTTGAGGGCGACTGATTTGAGTATCACAATCAGCAGAGCGAGGCCCATGGTGAGTTGTGGAAACAGATAGTGGAATGTGATGGTAAAGGCAAATTGCAGCCTGTGGATCAATTCGGCAGTCATCGACATGCTCCCGTTGCAGTCTGTTGCACCTCAAGGGTTATGGGCGTGGCATCACTCGGAGCCGCAGCCACAATTCGATAGAGTATCCGCTATTGCTTAATGGGACTGAAGAGGACACGGCTAACATGCGAGTGCCTCGGGCGCATATACTTCAACGTTTTGAGAATAAAGCGAGCCCTGATTCAGAGGTGTTCAATATTGCTCACATCCAGAAAGGCCACAAGTTTATAAGAAGTGTGACTGCCTTCAAAGAATCAATCGGGCTTCAATCCTCATCACAACAAGGGAGAGGCTTGGCTGATAGTAGCCTGAATGGTTTCATGTTATTGGCGGACCATGCCTGACGAGGCGCTCCACCAAGGGAAGGAGCTGAACGAAATGGCAAAGAAAGTTGCAGAGCTATTTGTGGAAGTCTTGACCGCAGCCGGTGTGGAACGTATTTATGGCGTGGCGGGCGATTCTCTCAACGGCATTACGGATTCAGTGCGTGCGCGCAAGGGAATCGAGTGGGTTGGCGTGCGTCATGAAGAGACAGCCGCCTTTGCTGCTGGAGCTGAAGCGGCCCTGACGGGCAAACTGGCGGTTTGCGCGGGAAGCTGCGGACCGGGCAATCTGCACCTAATCAATGGCCTCTATGATTGCCAGCGCAGTCGCGTGCCAGTGCTGGCCATTGCGGCTCAAATCCCGACGGCGGAAATTGGCAGCAGATACTTTCAAGAAACCCATCCAGAGTACTTATTCAAAGAGTGCAGCCACTTCTGCGAACTGGTCTCGCATCCCTCGCAGATGCCGCGCATTCTTGAGGTTGCAATCCAGACGGCGTTGACGAAAAAAGGCGTTGCCGTGGTGGTCATTCCAGGCGATATTGGGCTTTCTGACGCCGTCAATCAAGCTCGGCGCATCGCCTTCACCAGTGCGGAGCCGGAGATCGTTCCTCGCCGGGAAGAACTTGACCGCCTGACTGCGGAGCTGAACAGCGCGAAAAAAGTGACGATCCTGGCCGGAGCCGGTTGCGCGGGCGCGCACGACGAACTGGTTGCGCTGGCCGGCAAGCTGCAGGCTCCGATCGTTCACGCCCTGCGCGGGAAAGAGTTCATAGAATACGACAATCCATACGACGTGGGCATGACCGGCCTGCTTGGCTTTTCTTCCGGCTACCATGCCATGATGAACTGCGAGACGCTGCTGATGCTGGGGACGGACTTTCCCTATCAGCAGTTCTATCCGAAGAAAGCGCGCATCGTGCAGATCGACATTCGCGGAGAGCAACTGGGACGCCGCAGCCACCTGGACTTAGGTGTAGTGGGCGGCATTGCGGAAACCGTGCGCGCGCTGCTTCCGGGGATCGAGCAAAAGGAGGATCGCCGCCATCTGGATGCATCGCTTGAGCACTATCGCGCAGCGCGCAAGGATCTTGATGACTTGGCGACAGGGACGCCGGGGCAACTGCCGATTCATCCGCAATACGTGGCCAAGGTGCTTGATGAGCTTGCTGCTGAAGATGCTATTTTCACCGCGGATGTGGGAACTCCCGTGATCTGGGCGGTACGCTACCTGACGATGAACGGTCGCAGGAGGCTGCTGGGTTCGTTCAATCATGGATCCATGGCGAATGCTCTGCCGCAAGCCATTGGCGCACAAATTTCTCACCCTGGCCGCCAGGTGGTCACGCTTTCGGGAGACGGGGGTGTCTCCATGTTGATGGGCGACCTGCTGTCGCTTAGACAATTGAATCTTCCCGTGAAGATTGTCGTCTTCAACAACGGGTCGCTGGGCTTTGTGGAGATGGAGATGAAGGCGACAGGTTTCCTCAGTCATGCCACGGAGCTGGTCAATCCGGATTTTGCCAAGATTGCGGAAGGAACGGGGATTCTTGGATTGCACGTCGATGTCCCGGAGAAGGTTCGACCTGCGCTTGAACAGGCCTTCGCGCACGATGGTCCCGCTTTGGTTGATATTGCCGTAAACCGGCAGGAACTGGCTATGCCGCCCAGCCTCAAGCTGGACCAGATCGTCGATTTCAACCTCTACATGATCAAGGCGATTCTGAATGGGCGCGGAGACGAGATCATCGATCTCGCCCGCACCAACCTGTTCCGATAGGAGTTGTCTTAATTCTCGCTCTACGCTGAAACGCTCCTTAACATTTTTGTACAGAATTGACCAATATCGCAATTGTCACGAAGTGTATTTTCCCAGTAGTGGCGTATGTGTACGCGTTTTGATCGAGGAGAAGAAATGCCCGAATTTGGTAATCCTTTCAGTGTGTTGAAACATGACCGCTTGCTGACTCATGAAGAGTTGGTACGAGCTATCCGCTTTATGGTAGCCGCCGAGTTTGAGGCCACGCAGTTGTATGAGCAGTTGGCTGAGTCGACGGACGAAGTCCTGGCGCAGAAGGTTCTTCGCGACATTGCCAACGAAGAGAAGGTTCATGCTGGCGAATTCCTGCGCCTGCTCAAGGAACTTCAGCCCGACGAGGAAGGCTTCTACCAGCAAGGCGCTCAAGAGGTGGAAGAAGAATTCCTCAACAATAATGGCGCGGTCGGCGACACCTCGTCCAAGAACTCAAGCAGTCAAGGTTTGGGAATCGGAAATTTACAAAGTCAACCTGTTGAAAAAGGCGGCAACCAATGAATCTTCTTCGTAGAGAACTTGCTCCGATCAGCCCGCAGGGATGGAGCGAAATTGATTCCGTGGCAACGAAAGCGCTGTCTGCCAGTTTGTCGGGCCGCAAATTCGTCGATGTGGACGGGCCGCATGGCCTCGACTACGCCAGTGTGCCGCTTGGCCGTCTGACCATGCCGGAAAAGCAAAGTGGAACAGCCGTCAAATATGGCGTGCATCAGGTTTTGCCGCTCGTCGAGACGCGCGCCGATTTCAGCTTGCCGATATGGGAATTGGATAACCTTGAGCGCGGCGCCAAGGATTTGAATCTGGATGCAGTTATCAAAGCCAGCCGTGAGATTGCTGCTTTCGAGGAGAAGGCCATTTATGATGGCTTCGCAGCGGGCGCGATCGTCGGCCTTGAGCAGTCGGTAAAAAGTCAAAGGATTCAGATCTCGCTGGATATGAACGCTGTTGTCGATGCGGTCTCCAAGGGACAGGAACAGATGCAGAAAGGCGGTGTCGGCGGGCCTGCCAATCTGGTGGTTTCGCCAACTTTATGGGAATTTCTAGCCCACAGTGTCCCTGGCGGCACGCTGCGTTCGATCCTTGAAAGCCAGATTGGCGGCCACGTCATCTACGCTGCGCTGGTGAAGGATGCGCTGCTGGTCGCCAATCGCGGCGGCGATGCGCAATTGACGGTGGGGCAGGATTTTGCCATTGGCTACCATGACCACACGGTGGATGAGGTTCGCCTGTTTATCACCGAATCTTTCACTTTCCGTGTCATGGCGCCGGAAGCGCTAGTCGGGTTTACAACGGTCCAGGTTAAGTACAAGAAAGCTGAAAAATGAAAATTCTGATGGTACTTACTTCACACTCTGAACTGGGTAATACGGGCAAAAAGACCGGCTTCTGGCTGGAGGAATTCGCCGCGCCCTATTATGTCTTCGTCGATGCGGGCGTAAGCATTACGCTGGCTTCACCCCAAGGCGGACAACCACCCCTTGATCCCAGCAGCGATGCTTCCAATGCGCAGACCGATGCAACCAAGCGCTTCAAGCAGGATGCGGTGGCGCAGAATAAACTTGCCCACACGGTGAAACTGGCCAGCGTAGCGGCCGACGAGTTTGATGCCGTGTTCTATCCGGGCGGGCATGGACCGCTGTGGGATCTTGCCAACGACAAACATTCGATCACTTTGATCGAGGAGATGGACCGTGCGGGAAAACCAGTTGCTCTGGTATGCCATGCTCCGGGAGTGCTAAAGAACGTTCTGACAGCAGACGGTGCCCCGTTGGTGAAAGGAAAGCACGTATCCGGTTTTTCTGACACAGAGGAGGAGGCCGTGCAACTTACCAGGGTGGTTCCATTCCTTGTGGAAGACGAATTGAAACGTCTTGGCGGTCTTTACGCGAAGGGACCGGATTGGGCACCTTTCGTTCAGGTAGACGGGAAGCTGATCACCGGACAAAATCCAGCATCTTCCGCACCGGCGGCCACCGACTTGCTCAAGCTACTGAAGGCATTGCACGGTACAAAGTAATTTTCGATTTCACGGTGAAAACGCAGAAGAGCTGGCATGTCTCGGAAATTGGAACAGACAGCCAATTGGAGAATCAAGCATGAGCAATCCTGTAAATCGACGCATCATTCTTGCCTCCCGGCCAACTGGGGAGCCAACTTCCAATAACTTCAAGATCGAAATACAGGCTGTCCCCGTTCCATCCCAAGGCCAGATGCTTCTACGGACGATCTACCTGTCACTCGACCCCTATATGCGCGGCAGAATGAGCGACGCTCCCTCATACGCGCCACCGGTAACAATCGGCGATGTGATGGTGGGATCGACCGTCAGTCGGGTCGAGATCTCGCACCATCCGGACTTTGCCGTCGGCGATTGGGTGCTAAGCCAGAACGGCTGGCAGGAGTACGGCCTTTCTGATGGAAAAGGCATCTTCAATCTTGGCGCGCAAATGAAACATCCTTCGTATGCCCTCGGGGTATTCGGGATGCCAGGGTTCACGGCCTATATGGGCTTGCTGGAGATTGGGCAGCCTAAAGCAGGGGAAACGGTAGTGGTCGCGGCAGCCACTGGCGCGGTTGGATCCGTCGTCGGACAGATTGCAAAACTCAAAGGATGTCATGTGGTGGGCCTAGCTGGAGGCAAGGAAAAATGCAGATCTGCCGTCGAAGACCTTGGCTTCGACGCTTGCGTTGACCATCGAGATCCCGCACTAAAAGACCTGCTCGCAAAAGCATGCCCCAAGGGCATTGATGTCTATTTCGAAAGCGTTGGAGGAGTAGTCTTTGAGGCTGTTCTTCCCCTGCTCAATCCATGCGCGCGCATCCCTCTCTGCGGGCTGATCGCACATTACAATGACCGCGAAGCTCCCGTGGGACGAGATCGAACCGCAGAAGTGATGGGTACCTTTCTGAAGCGCCGCATACGTGTGCAGGGATTCATCATCTTTGATGATTACGGAACGCACTTCGGCGATTTTCAAAAGCAGATGTCGGAATGGTTCGCCGCAGGGAAAATCAAGTATCGCGAGGATGTTGTGGAAGGAATTGAACGCGCTCCCAATGCCTTCATCGGATTGCTTCAAGGAAAGAACTTTGGCAAACTGGTGGTCCAGGTTGGCGCAGTAGCCAGGTAAGTGACAGGTATAACCAGAATCATGGAGGTTCTCAATGCCCACGATTACGACCAAAGACGGCAGCAAAATCTACTACAAGGATTGGGGCAAGGGACAACCCGTGGTCTTCAGTCACGGTTGGCCGCTCAGCGCGGATGCTTGGGAAGACCAGATGGTCTTCCTGGCCTCTCATGGTTATCGCGCCATTGCGCATGACCGCCGCGGTCACGGCCGGTCCAGCCAGCCCTCGAATGGCAATAACATGGACACTTACGCAGACGACCTTGCAACGCTAACTGAAACGCTGGACTTAAAGGAAGTGGTCCACGTTGGCCATTCAGCCGGCGGCGGAGAGGTGGCGCGCTATATTGGTCGACATGGCACGAAAAGAGTTGCCAAGGCTGTTTTGATTGCGGCGGTACCACCGTTGATGCTGAAGACAGAAGCCAATCTCGGTGGTCTGCCAATGGAGGTCTTCGACGGAATCCGCGCCGGTGTGCTTGCTGATCGTTCCCAGTTTTTTGAGACCTCACGGTGACCCTCTACGGGGCGAACCGGCCTGGTTCATCCGTCTCGCAGGGTCTGCGTGACTCATTCTGGCTATAAGCCATGCAGTCAGGATTCATAGGCGTTTTGGAGTGCATCAAGGCATTTTCCGAGACTGATTTCACCGCTGATCTGAAAAAGTTCGACGTGCCAACGCTCATTCTTCACGGCGATGACGACCAGATTGTGCCGATTGCAAACTCTGCTCTGTTGTCAGCCAAGCTCGTTCATGGCGCCACGCTGAAGATTTATCCCGGCGCTTCGCATGGGCTGTGCTCGACCCACAAAAAACAGGTAAACGCAGACCTGCTGGCATTCATTCGGGAGTAGAGGCTGCTATCGGGAAGCAACGAGATTCCAATTAAGTCTTTGGCGGACTTCAAGGAATTGCAGATAAGAATCTTACGCAACGGATGCGATGCGCAGCTTTTCGGAATTGTGCTCGGGCAATTGATCGAGCAGGACCACATTGAGCAGCGACTTATGCACCTGGATGCGCCCGTTGTAGTCGATATAGCCAAGCTCCCGAAAGCGATTCATGCAGAAGCTGATACGGGACCGTGTGGTTTCGACCATCTCTGCTAGGGTCTCAGCCCCGTTCGTTTCAGTTTCCTATGACGAGCACCTGGAAACTACCCTTTATGGGGACGGTCTGGAGCGTGCCGATGCCTCCGGGTTGAGAGAGGTCCACACCAAGAAAATCCGTGACCAGGTAGACTTCGCCTGTGGCCGGATTCACAGCCAGTGTCCGTGCACGCCGGCGCGTGGGCAAAATCTGAATTACCGCGTAGGTGTCGGTAACGTCCTGGTGAATAATGGTGAGGCTTCCGTTGTCGCCTCCGTTGGCGGTGTAGATAAGTCCGCGGCCTTGGTCATAGCCAATGGCATCGGTGCCGGGGCCGGTGGGCAGAGACGCCACCAATTCTCCCGTGGCGGCGTTGAGTACAACCATCTTCATGTTGTTACAAGCGGCAAAGAGGCGCTGGTGGCTGCTGTCGATCGCCAAGCCTTGGGGCTCGAGACACTCGTGCCCCAGACTAAAGATGCTCATGCGGCCCTCGGCGGACTCGGGCAAGCGAGCCTCGTGGCTCCAGTTCAGGATCGTCGGCGTGACAAGCTGCTTAGCCGGGCTGAACGAGGCTGAACTGGATTGGGCGATTGCCGGTTGGCTGGATGCGGCCCCGGCGGTGCTTCTGCGCAGCAGAGTGACAATTGCCTGCGCATTGAGCCGGGCAATTTGGTTGCGGTTTACGATATTGACGAACACCTGGCCATTGCCGTCTGCCTCCGCAAAACCCAGCTTGCCGGGCATGAGGATTTCGGCGAGCGGCTCGCGGGTATGCACATCAATGACGGTCACTGAGGTCTTGATTTCGTTGCCACGTACTGGCTGTGCGTTCCTGTTTTTTGGGGAAGAGCGGCCAGTTGCGTTCAAGGGAGTTTCGCCCGGATTGCTTGCAGGCTGCGGGGTGGTGGTGGCTTGGTTCAAAGAGCCAGTCACCGGGCTGGTGCAGATGGCAAAGAGCAGCCTGCTCTGGGGTTCAAAGACCAGGGCGCGGGGAGCGGAACCAGTGGGAATGCTGGCCACCACTTGAAGTGAGCGGCGGTCAAAAACCTTGACCTGACCGGCTAGTCCATCGCTGATGTAGCCAAACTCGCCAGTATCGTCCAGAGCAATCGCGTGAGCCTCGCGCAAGCCAGCAATCTGGCCAGCGAGTGTGCCGGTGTCCAAATCGACAACTTGCACCACGAGGCCGTGCGCGATGAAGAGTCGGTGGGCTGCGGGGTCCACGGTCAGGTAGTCCCAGTTGCCCGCGCCTCCGACGATTCGGGTATGCCTGGATAAAGAATGGTTGGCCGAACAGTTCGGTAGGCGCGGGAATCTGTTGCGCCGGAAGGGCTGCGGATGCCAGCAGACAGTAGGCAAGGAGTTTGTTCATCGCAGACTGCTCCGGAGTGACCGGCTCGAAGGGACCACCGAGGATCCACCAACAAGGACGGGATGACAAACCGCCCAGAACCAATTTCCGCCAGTTATTAGACCATTCGCATGGCTGTTCTTATTTCTTGCCCCCGGCTACGTGGCCGCGTCCATCACGAACTTCATTTCCCTTGAAGTGGGAAACTTTGTCAAGACGCCTTGACGGCTCAGCTTTCTCACCACGCTGCGGCCTTGGGCCGGCGTAACCGTGTTCGGGGTGAAAACGGTTATTTACATGGCCCCGGAAGTTTTCCGGTCCATGAAACCACTGGCCAGCGCCGATAAAAACGCTACCAGTAAACCATTCCGGGCCGTAGTAGCCGTAGGGAGCGCAGTCATATGGAGCGACGTCATAGTAGCCGTAGGGGCAATCGGGCGCAACTCCAATTTCTATGGCAACCTGCGCCGTCGCTTTTGGAGCGGTTACCATCATGAAACATCCAGCAACAGCCACTAGTAGAACAAGCTTAAATCTGGACATAAACCCTCTTGGTTAATCCGGGGTCTTCGATGAAGTCCCTTGGCTATCAAGGCGTATTGACCCGGATCGTCATCGTCTGAGCAAAATGAACCACATTTGATTTGAGCAAAATGCCGTCAACTCAGAGATTGACGTTATCACAAGGCTCTTGTCTGTTGACGACTAAATTGTTGGAGCGGGGACGTAGAGAAATGGGTTCGCTTTCCAGCGAACCCGCTCAAGAGGCATTATGGAAGGGTAAATCTGAAGCGGCTTCAGGTATGGTGCGGATAAATGGGAGGGCTGCGGCAAACTAGTTACAGCGTGGGGGTGATCGAAGATGCCTCTTTGACCTAAGACTAGGGAAGCATCCGCCCTGCATACTGTGCAGAGTTGCTCACGCTCGCCGACTTTTTCAAAAACTGCTGGATGAGGCTCATGGCTCCTGAAGAGACAATAAGCCGCTGAAGGTCACACGGGTACATCTCTCTGAGATTAGTGCCCATTTACGCTGCTGCTGCCCCAAAATCTATCATTTATCCTATCCGGTCCAGACGAGTCTTTTGACAATGTGCAACAGTGTACATTCATCCTCAGCCGGTCTGGAATAATGTCAGGGGATGATGAATTGCTCAGTACGCCGCATTCTTAACCGCGGACCGCTTATGTGGGATCTCTGTGTTTCCTCCGTCGGGTGCTTCGTATTCACCAGCGGCTTCCGCTCATTTGCAATGGGCAAGGAAAGATCGGAGACGGGTGCTTCTATTCGCGCTGTCAGCCCGGCCCGCAAGCCATTAGCGGGTATCATCGCCGCACTGTTACTTCTGGGCTTTGTTACGACCGAAGCGCTGGCGACGATTCAAGCGCTTGGTCACTGACGAGCCAACGCTCAAATGCCTATGCGGAGGGTTGAAGTGCGCGCTCCTCGATGATAGCGCCGTGCGTAAATGAAATTTCGGCGCAATCAAACCGGCTGCATAACCTTGGGGCAGTAACCCCAGATCAAAGGAGATATGAAATGCTCATCATCGTTCTGATTGTTGTTCTGGTGCTTGTTTTCGGCGGCGGCGGAGGCTATTACGGCTACAATCGTTGGGGCACGGGCGGAGGCGCAGGCATCGGGCTAGGCACGGTGCTGGTGATCTTGCTGGTGTGCTACCTGCTGGGGCTTTTCAGATAGGAAGATTTGCAACGGTTCCGGCCGATAGTGTTAGCTCAGCGCGCATAATAACCTGGCGGCCAAGGCAACTTCCAATCGGTCAAATTGCAAAGGCTCGGTCTGGCTAACGTGTGCAGTCGCTCTGTAAAAAAGGCGCGACCGCCGGCATGAAATGTACAGCTATCTGTGAACCTCGCAGAAAATCAATCGTGCCTTGCAATGATCGTCACACGTCCTTACTTCGAGTCATTCTGGAAACGCATCTGGCGAGGTCTGCTCACATTGGCCTATCGCTGGCAGAGCGCCCAATGCAGGGGGGGATGATACAAATCAAGGCCATACGGTCCATGGCTTCGATTTCGTAGATGCTCCGTTAGAGCTTATGCTCGATTCCCGTATCCAGCGCAGGCTCCACCATCGCGTTGGGGCGGTCCGATCGAACAGGAATTCCGCTGATAAGGCCTTGGTAATTTGTGAGGCGCTTGCCGAGGATCACCACGCCCTTGGACGTGATTTCATACTCGCGAATATCCTTGGCATGATTGCCGCCGCGCATCTTGATCACCACCATGATCT
>Ga0255348_1000092_pt1 | contig 47794 bp, 43 predicted proteins | sample CBST25v5metaG_FD_189945 | JGI IMG/M metagenome (GOLD analysis project Ga0255348, IMG submission 189945) | Peat soil microbial communities from Stordalen Mire, Sweden - C.B.S.T-25.v5 | ecosystem: Environmental > Terrestrial > Soil > Wetlands > Peat | place: Sweden: Norrbotten County, Stordalen... | reverse complement strand
CAACCGCCGCACCATGGAACCGGACTTGATGGTGCGCCTGCTGCGAGCCTGCATCGGCACTCAAACCATCACTTACAAACAGCTTGCCGCTATGCCGGAGCTAGCTTGATATTCATCTTCTGGTATTCCGGGTGCCCCGCCTTCGGCGCGTTTTTGTTTTTGCGCCTAAGGTGGGATATTTATAGCTTTTATCTATAGCCTTTCTATCGTCTTTACGTCACAATCTTGATATTTCGTTATCCACGGAAACATTGGAAAAGCATTGTCAATCAATATCACTGTTTTGACACCGATGATTCCACGGTACAAGGTCAAAAAGTCTTCGAAATGTATTTCCGTGCTCCTTTCGAACTTCTGTTGTATAAATGATGCATTCAATAGACAGTATTAGGCGCAAGCGAAAAAACAAATTATTCTAAATTTATCTTCATCTGATTTATATGAACGTGGTACACTTGGAGCTGTTGGAGATTAAGACGAGTTTCTTGGAGGAACCATATGGCCTGGGAAGTCTACACACGGCAGATCATTCGAACCGGTGAACCAACTGTGACAATCGGCAAGATGGGACGTATTGCCTTCAATATGAGGGCAACAGGCATTCTCAAGGATCACGATGCGACCCATGTTGTTTTGATGTGGGATAAGGAGTCCAGCGAGTGTGCTGCAAAAGTCGCATTAAGTAAGGATACTGGAACATATAAGCTAACATTTAATACAAAGTCGAATGGTGCAGGATTTTCCGCTGTCACATTTCTCAACTACATCCGATACGACTGGACAAAAACAAGGTCCTTCAACGCAGAATGGGATGAGCCCTCTAAAATGCTTGTTTTTACAATTCCACATGAACATTTTGGAACTTCAGGTAATCTCAGGCAGGTACTGGGAAAGGTAAAGAGACCAGACAGATTGAAACCTGAGGAAGTGGAAACTCCAAAAGAATAAGGAGGCCACAGAAGTAGACCTCCTGAGCTCGACCCTGTAGCGTAACGAATAAGGCTACCCTTTGGTATTGGTGGTAACGCATCCAGTCAGATTGTCAACAGGAGCACAGAATGGGCGTTAAAGATCTGCCATTAGATTCAGGAAAGAAGATCGCTAAGGTATATGAATCCTTCGGGTGGATTTCTCACCGCGGCAAGAATCACTTCGCATTGACGCATCCGGAGAAACCGTCAACACTGATGATTTCGATTCCCGACCACAAGCAAATCAGCCGAACCCTGTTGAAGACAGAACTAAGAAAAGCAGGGATTTCCGAGGAAGAATTCTGCAGAATCTACAACGGGCGCTAAACGGAGATTAATTCCGGGCCTTTTATACGGAAAGATTTCTCTCCTTCGTAATTCTCCGCGCCGCACCCATTGGAAACATCCTCTTGCGCGAATTGCCCCATGCGCACAACGAGCACAGACTCGATTGCGTCCCTAATGTTTCGGACAGCCTCTTTTTTTGTTCTTCCTTGTGACATGCATCCTGGCAATTGCGGACATTCGGCAATAATATAGCCGTCTTCGCCTTGACTAAACACCACCCTCAAAAGACTGCCCGGGGTTACCTGGCTAGTCTCGGTTTTGCGACGAATCAGACTGTTCCCGATTCTCATTTTGTCCATAAAAGCCTCATTCTTAGACGAACACGCCCAGTAAGAAACCAAAGATCCTCGCAAAAATCTACGATACCATCTCTATATTGCCTTGCCTATATATTTTAGACGTTTCCGTCGAGCAAATAGTACAAAAAGTTTCATTATAAGAAATTCAGGACTTGTGTATTAAACATGGAAAACCACAAAGCCCAACAACCACCGCCTACTGCTCCGTCAGGCGCTGCGCACGCCAGACGGCGCCATCGAGCGGAACCACGGCTTCCCGCGCCACGGGCATCCCCGGCGCGGCGGCATGAAGACCGGCAAGGAAGTCCTCGCGTACCAGCGACATTTTTTCGATCACGCCGCCGGTCCAGGCTACAGGAACCTCGCCCGCAATCGCGTGCTTGCGGCGCAGCTTGTCGCGCACCAGCAGCACAAAGCGCACCAGATCAGCCGCTGCCTGACGAAGAACCGCCACGGCCACCGGGTCGCCGGACAGAGCCAGTTCGCTGATGGATGGCGCGAGAGCGGCGAAGTCCGGCCCCGGCGTGCTGTCGCCCAGATTGACCAGCGCCTCCAAAGTAGGCGTTCCCCAAATCTTGCCGACTTTTTCCAGAATTTGCGTCGGCTCCTCGCGGTCATAGGCTTCCAGCGCCTGCCGTAGGCCGTGCAGCCCGATCCAGTAGCCGGAGCCCCGATCGCCCAGACGGGAACTCCAGCCGCTGGCGCTCTCACGGCTGCCGTCGGCGGCGCGGCCAATGGTGTTCGTGCCGGTGCCGGCAATTTGCAGGATTCCCGGGCCACCGCGAAAGGCCGCGTCGAGGGCAATCACCTCGTCGCCGACGACCTCCGAGCGCGCAACGCCAAAATCGCGAAACACAGCCGTGATCCACTCCTTGACGCCGGGCATGGTGGCGCTGGCGACGCCGGCCGAGGCCGCTTGCACGGCGGTCACACCAGCCTGCGCGTAAACCTCTTTGAGCAGCGCGCGCAGATTCTCCTCAGCCGCCGACGCGCCGACCCGCAGCCGCTTGATGGAGCCATTTTCGGCGTGCGCCAGAACCCGGTCGCCCGCCACGATCGAAGCGCGAGTGCGCGTTCCTCCGCCATCGATGCCCAAAACCACATTCATTGTTTGCATACCACGGACAGCTTCAGGTTCTTCAACACGCGCAGAGTCGGCGCGGCCTGATTCACGGTGTAGAAATGCAGTCCCGGCGCGCCGTTGGCGAGCAGCGTCTCGCAGAGGCGGGTCACCACCTCCAGGCCAAACTCGACCAGCGCCGCCTTGTCGTTCTCAAGCTCTTCCAGGCGCAGGCGCACCCATTGCGGCAGGTCGGCCCCGCAGCCCGAGCAGAAGCGCACGGTGTTGGCGTAGCCGGTGATGGGCATGATCCCCGGCACCACCGGAATCTTGATGCCAGCCTTCGCGCAACGCTCCATGAAGTCAAAATAGGCATCGGCGTTATAGAAAAGCTGCGTCAACGCCCCGTCCGCGCCAGCCCTGACCTTGCGGCAGAAGTTGTCGAAGTCCGCGCCGGGCGAGGGCGCCTGCGGATGCATCTCCGGGTAGGCGGCCACATCGATCTTGAATGCGTCGCCGTGCGTCTCGCGGATGAAGCTGACCAGCTCGTTGGCATAATGGAAATCGCCCGGCGCGGAGGGACTCATGGCCGTGGCAGGCAGATCGCCGCGCAGGGCGACAATGCGCTTGACTCCAGCCTCACGATAGCGCGTCAACTGCGCGGCAATGTGCGCGCGCGTCGAGCCGACGCAGGTCAGATGGGGCGCAACTTCGACGCCGCTGTGCCGGACAACCGTCGTCAGCGTCTCATAGGTGCCGTTCTGATCGGAGCCGCCCGCGCCGTAGGTAATGGAAAAGTACTCCGGCCGCACCGCAGCCAACTTGCCAATGACACTCGGCAGCTTGGCCACGCCTTCCGGCGTGCGCGGCGGAAACAGCTCGAAGGAAATTTTTTGTTGCAAAGCCATGCGCGGTACTCCCAAAAAGAAGCGCTGAAAAGTCGGAATTCCCAGGTCCCAAAATCGGGACCTGGGGCACCCAGCATTCATACATCTTCAGGCTGTCAATGGACTAGTCCCTGTTCCCTAGTCCCTATTCCCTGCTTCTCAGTACCTGTAGAACTCCGCCTTGTACGGCCCTTCGACCGGCACGCCGATGTAGTCGGCCTGCTTGGGCGACAGCGTCGTCAGCTTCACGCCGATCTTTTCCAGATGCAGCCGTGCCACTTCTTCGTCCAGCTTTTTCGGCAGCACGTAGACGCCGACCTTGTAGCTGTCGCGCTTCTCCCACAGATCCAACTGCGCCAGCGTCTGGTTGGCGAAGCTGTTTGACATGACAAAGCTCGGATGGCCAGTCGCGCAGCCCAGATTGACCAGCCGCCCTTCGGCCAGCACAAAGATGCCGTGGCCGTCGGGGAAGGTGTAGAAGTCCACCTGCGGCTTGATGTTCAGCTTCTCGACGCCCGGCTCTTCGTTCAGCCTGTCCACCTGAATTTCGCTGTCGAAGTGACCAATATTGCAGACAATCGCCTGGTCCTTCATCTTCTTCATGTGTTCCAGGGTGATGATATCCACGTTGCCGGTGCAGGTCACGTAGATGTCGCCGCGGCCGAGCGTGTCCTCGACCGTCGCGACCTCGTAGCCCTCCATCGCCGCCTGCAGCGCGTTGATCGGATCGACCTCGGTCACAATGACCCGTGCCCCCATGCCGCGCAGCGACTGCGAGCAACCCTTGCCCACATCGCCGTAGCCGCAGATGACCGCAACCTTGCCCGCCACCATCACGTCGGTGGCGCGCTTGATGCCGTCAGCCAAGGACTCCCGGCAGCCGTACAGGTTGTCGAACTTCGACTTCGTGACGGAGTCATTGACGTTGATGGCCGGAACCAGCAGCGTACCCTGCTCCATCATCTTGTAGAGGCGATGCACGCCGGTCGTCGTCTCCTCGGAGACGCCGCGCCAATCCTTCACCACCTTGTGCCAATGCTGCGGATCTTCGGCGTAGACCTTCTTCAGCAAGTTCTTGATGACCTGCTCTTCGTGATTCTCCGCCGGGCCATCGACCCACTTGTCGCCGTTTTCCAGCTCGTAGCCTTTGTGGATCAGCAGGGTCGCGTCGCCGCCGTCGTCCACGATCAATTGCGGCCCCAGGCCGCCCTTGAAGGCCTGCGCGCGGTAGGTGCAATCCCAGTACTCTTCCAGCGACTCGCCCTTCCAGGCAAAGACCGGAACTCCGGCGGCGGCAATCGCTGCGGCAGCGTGGTCCTGCGTGGAGAAGATGTTGCAGCTCGCCCAACGCACATCCGCGCCCAGGCTCACGAGGGTTTCAATCAGCACGGCCGTCTGAATGGTCATGTGCAAGGAGCCGGTGATGCGCACCCCGGCCAGCGGCTTCGCGGCCGAATACTTGTTGCGGATCGAGACCAGCCCGGGCATCTCGTGCTCGGCGATGGTGATTTCCTTGCGGCCCCAGTCAGCCAGCGTCAGGTCGGCTACTTTGTAGGGCAAATCTTTGTTTTCGAGGGTGGAAGTTGCCATTCAGATACTCCTTTTATCGTCACATCGTGATATGTTGATATGTAACAGAGTTCCCACGATGCCGTCAATGGTGAAAATCCTACGCGTCCTGGCCGATCCCAGTCGGCTGCGCATTCTATTGCTTCTTGGCAGCGAGGAATTGTCTGTCGCTGAGTTGCAGCAGATTCTGGTCATGGGCCAGAGCACCATCTCCACGCATCTGGCCCAACTCAAGCAGGTCCGGCTGGTCGAGGACCGCCGCACCGGCAAGAGCAATCTGTATCGCTTGCGAAAGGCCGATCCCGCCGACGGCATCCTCGCCGGGCTGCTCGCCCACGCCCGCCAGGAGATTCCGCAAGCCGCCGCCGATCAGGCCGACCTGCGCCGCGTCCTGCGCAAGCGCCAGAACACGATGCGCGCCTTCTTTGACTCGGTCGCCGGCCGCCTCGGCAAGGATTACGTTCCAGGAAAAAGCTGGAAAGGCGTGGCCGAGGCGCTGCTGCGGCTGATGCCGCCGATGGTCATTGCCGACCTGGGCGCGGGCGAGGGAGCCTTTGCGCTGCTGCTGGCCGAGCGCGCCACGAAGGTCATCGCCGTCGACAACTCCGCCAGGATGATCGAAGTCGGTCGCGAGCAGGCCCGCAGCCATGGCATCGCAAACGTGGAGTACCGGCTCGGCGACATGGAAGAGGTTCCCATCGCAGACGGAGCCGTCGATCTGGTCTTCTTTTCGCAATCGCTGCACCACGCTCTGCACCCGGAGCGCGCCGTCGAGGAGGCCTGGAGAATTCTGCGCCCCGGCGGCCGCATCGTGATTCTGGATCTGGCCCGGCATCGCTTTGAAGAGGCCCGCGAACTCTACGCCGACGAGTGGCTGGGCTTCAGCGAAGCAGAGATGGAATCGATGCTCGAAGAGGCTGGCTTCATCGAGATGCAAACTTCCGTGGTCCACAAGGAGCAGGAAGCGCCGCAATTCCAAACGCTGCTGGTGATCGGAAACAAGAAAAGCGATTGATTCGGCAAGAAAACAGTGACATCGCTTCCCACCCATTTCCGCAAAAAGACGCGGAAATGGATGGGGCACACTGACAGCAACTATAGCATTTTCGGAATACATATAGACTTTTTAATGGAGCTGGAAGGTGGCTTTTTCTTGAGGAAAAAGCCACCTAGCAGCATGGATTCGGTCTACACTAATTCCGAAAATGCTATAGTTGCCGGATCAAGAGCGGTCTCTGACAAGGTAAAGAAGTTCCATCAGGTTCGTGGATCCCCGGTCTCAAAATCGAGACCGGGGGCACCCAGTGGTGGTACAACTTCAAACTGCCACAGACCTAGCGGTCAAAAGCATGAAGGCCATCCCCATGGGGATGGCCTTCATGGCTTCACTCGAAGCACACCCAGCGCCTACCGCACGGACTCGTTCCGCGCCTCGGCCTTCTGCGCCAGCACCTTGTGGGCGTTCTCTTGAAGGGCCTGCGCTTCGGGCAGGAAAGTGAGCGCCTTCTGGATCTCCGGATCCCATTCGGCGCGCGTGCGCATGCCTTGCGTCATGCCGAACTGAATGGTGATGATCTTGTCCTTGATGCCGATTTTAAGCCAGTCCGCGACGCCGTTCAGGTCGGCTTGGGTCCAGGGAATGTCCTGGCTGGTGAGGTACTTCTTGAACTCCGCCAGCACGGCATCGTTGACCTGGAAATTCTTGTCGATGATGTGATTGGCCAGGTAAATCGGAGCGAAGTGGAAGAAGACATCCTTGTAGAGCAGCGATTCCTGGAAGTGATTGCTCTTCGGGGTTTCGATCTTCTCGTCCGGAGTGATGCCGCCGCCGCCGTAGACGGCACGGCCCGCGTCGGTCATCTTGACCTCGCGGCTGGTGGTATCGGCCGGCGGCACACCGCCGTTGTTGTAGTAGTCGTACAGCGAGACGCCCGCGTAGTTGCGCTGGATGAGCCGTCCCGAAGGCGTGTAGTAGTGATAGGTGGTCAGCGCCAAGCCGGTATCTTCGCTCAGGTTATAGACGGTCTGCACCAAGCCCTTGCCAAAGGTGGTTTCGCCGACGATCAGCGCCCGGTCGTGATCCTGCAGAGCACCGGAAACGATCTCCGCCGCCGAAGCCGTGCCGCGGTTGACCAGCACGACGATGGGAAAGGTCTTGCCGCCGTTGCCGTGCGTGGCCTTGTATTCCTGATCGGGGAAGGCGCGTCCGCGCTGGCTGACAATGCCCTGCCCCTTGGCCAGCAGATGGTCGCAAACTTCCACCGCCTGACTCAGCAGTCCACCGGGGTTGCCACGCAGGTCAAAGACCAGCCCCTTCAGGTTGCCGAACTTGTTGATGGACTCAAGAACCTCCTGGGCCGTGGTCTCCTGGAACTGCGTCAGGTGGATGTAACCCACGCCGGGACGAATTTCAAAAGCCAGATCCACGGAGGGATGCGGAATCTCGTCGCGCACCAGGTCGAAGTTCAGCAGGTTGGGCTGCCCCTCGCGCTGGATGGTCGCCTGCACATGCGTGCCCCGGGGCCCCTTCAGCGCCTTGGCCACCATGTCGGTGGAGGCCAGCCCGTCGGGAATCTTGCCGTCCACGCTGACCGGCTTGCCATCCACGGCCGTAATCACGTCGCCGGGATGAATGCCCGCCCGGAACGACGGCGAGCCCTCGAAGGGAAAGACAACAAAGACTTTGTCTTTCTGCTGCTGGATGGTCATGCCGACGCCGTAGTAGCGGCCATGCTGCTCTTCGCGCATCCTGGCGTAGGCCTTGGGGTCGTAAAAGTTGGAGTGAGGGTCCAGCACCCTCAACATGCCCGGGATCGCGCCGTCATAAATGGCGGTATCGGCCTTGTCGCCGTGAATCGGCTCGGCGTAGTTCTGCTCGACCAGAGCGTAGACGTTGGTAAAGGACTTCAGGCTGTCGCGAAGCTGGCTTTCGTCGGCCGCGGACTGCGCCCCGACCCTGCCCTGCAACACACTGCCCGCAACGGCGCAGACGGCAAAGAATACGACCAAGGAAAACAAGGCACGGCGGGCACGGGGCGTCATGGACAGATGGAACCTCCAGATGGCCAGTGCGGCAAGCGCTCTCAAGCGGATTTTCAGCTTCTCCAGTCCGAATTCACGATGCAAGCCCGGACTGCCCCCGATAAAAATGAACCTTGCCCGGTTGCGGCAAGGCTGGGAACGCTGAAAAACCCTCGACGGCGCTCCGCAGAGCCACCTTCGCAAGAAGTATATCACTGCCTTATTTGACGCACTTCAGGGCCATTCCGGTAGCCGCATCGGATGAAATCAGACCAAATCGCGCCGGTTTTGCTCAGGGAATCGCCTTGCCGCTCCCTTGGCATTTACAATGGCGTCTATGCGGCAGGGATTGCGTGATCGTCCCCGGCCGCCTGTTGACCCTATGACCCTTCGACTCATTCGCACTTCCGCAGCTTTCGTGTTCGGCACACTGCTGCTCGCAACGTCCACTCTGGCGCAAACGCGTCCTGCCGCGCCGGAAAGTCCCTATGGCGGCGCCACGGTCGCGGAAATCATCGCCCGTGTCAACGATCAGATCATTACGCGCTCGGACTACGACCGCGCCATGAACGAGATGGATGCCGAGGCGCGCCGTCACGGCGCCTCGATGCAGGATATCTCCGCGGCTCACAAGGATTTGCTGCGCAACCTCATCGATCAGCAACTCTGGCTCTCCAAGGGCAAGGAGTTGGGCATCACCGGCGAGACCGATCTGATCAAGCGGCTGAACGAGATCCGCAAGCAGAACAACCTGGAAACCATGGAAGACCTGGAAAAGGCCGCCAAGGAGCAGGGCGTTTCGTTTGAGGATTTCAAAGCCAACATCCGCAACAGCATCATTACGCAGCAGGTGATGCGCCAGGAAGTGGGCAAGAGAATCCAGTTCACCCCCGGCGAGGCGCAGCGCTACTTCGAACAGCACAAGCAGGACTATGTGCGACCGGAAAGCGTGACGCTGGCGGAGATTCTTGTTTCCACCGGCACGCCCGCACCCGCAGTGACAGAGCCGGGCGCTACGCCGGCCGAGGATCCGCAAAAGCTGGCGGCGGCCAAAGCCAAGGTCGACGACATCGAGGCCAAGCTTCACGCTGGCGGCGACTTCGCCCAACTGGCGCGCACCTTCAGCGACGGCCCGACGGCCGCGCAGGGCGGCGATTTGGGCCAGTTCCAGCGCGACAAGCTGGCCAAGGTGCTGGAGGACAAGACCTTCGCGCTCAAGGCCGGACAGTTCACCGAGCCGATCCGCACCAAGCAGGGCTATATCATCCTCAAGGTCGTGGATCACGTCTACGGCGGCGCTCCGCAGTACAAGGACGTCGAGGATCAGGTCGAAGAGAACTTCTACATGGCGCGCATGGAGCCCGCCATGCGCGACTATCTGACGACCATGCGCGAACAGGCGTTCATTGACATCAAGCCGGGCTATGTCGACGCCGGCGCCAGCCCTCGCCAGACCAAGCCAATCTACAGCGCGTATGTTCCGCCCTCGCCCAAGAAGAAAGCGAAGGTTGAGCGCACCCGCTTCCGCGAGAGCACCCGCACCTTCCGGCAGAAGTCTTCGGCAGCCGCGCCCACCGAACCCACTGAGCAGGCAGCCGTGCCGGCAAAGACAAAGAAGAGCAAAAAAGCTGCTGGTGCCGAGCAAGTCTCAATGAAGCCCGGCAAGAAGGAAAAGATTCGCTTTGGCCAGGCGCCGACCAAGACCCTGCCCAATGCGCAGTCCACCATCATTGAGGATGCCGGCGCGGAGCCGCAAGCCGCGGCTGCCACACCGGAGCCGGTCAATCCGCTGGAGACCCGCACCGAACCGACGCAGAAAACCCGCTACAGCGCGCGCGCCAAGGTCAAGCAGCCCAAGATCAAGGGACCGAAGTTCGACACCATGGCTCCCTCGGCGCCGGACTCCGCCGAGGTTGCCGATCGCCAGGTTCAGGCTGGTCCGTTGGGTCTGGCCGGCGACACCTCCAAGAAAAAGAAGCACAAGCACACCACGACAGGCGAAAAGACCCGCCTGACAGACAAGAAGAAGTCCGATGCGACCGACCAGCCCTCCGGCGATGTGCCGCTGGGCCCCGCTCCGCAAACTCCTGCGCCGGTAACTCTGCCGCAGAAGTAATGCTGACTTACGAAAAAGAAAGGGCGCGGCCTTGGCCGCGCCCTTTCTTTTTCGTTTCACCGTACAGCAATTGGGAGAACGCAATGAAATTGAATTACGGATCGCTGGCTGTGCTCGCCATCTTTCTGCCGATCCTTGTCCTAAGCTTCTGGGGGCCACCCTGGACCATCCAGCGCATCGCCGGGCTGACCGTTGCCCTTCCCTGTTTTCTGCTGCTCGCTCTGGCCCGCATTCAACTGGGCAAGGCCTTCAGCGTGCAGGCCAAAGCAACGACGCTGGTCACCACCGGCCTCTATTCCCGCATCCGCAATCCGATTTATGTCTTTGGCAGTCTGGCGACGGCGGGCTTCCTGCTCTGGATCAATATGCCCTGGCTGTTGCTGCTCTTTGTGATTCTGCTTCCCATGCAGGTTTATCGCAGCCGGAAAGAGTCGCAGGTGCTGGCGGATAAATTCGGTCCATCCTACCTGGACTACAAACGGCAAACCTGGTTCTGATGGCATCGTCTGTTTGTAAGGGTGGGCTGCAAGGATACGGGTGCCCCCGGTTCGGCGTTGCTTCATCGCGCCTAACCTGGGATATCTAGACTTTTAGCTCTTTATGGTTCTTTACAGCTTTCCGCTTCAATCTCTCACAATTCTGGGTGCCCCATCCTTGCGACGTACTTGTTTCTGTCGCAAGGGTGGGAAACCACGAACCTCGACATCGTCCGACTCGCCGGTTGTCTCAGTTCCCGAGCGAAAAATCCAGCATTACTCCAGATAAGAAGCCACCACCGCCAGCGCGGAGATGGCGGCCGTCTCGGCGCGCAGGATGCGCGGTCCGAGCGATGCGGCGCGCCAGCCGTTGGCGTCGAAGAGCGCTTCTTCCTCTGGCGCCCATCCGCCCTCGGGACCAACCGCGATCTCCAGCGTGGGCATCTCCGTCTCGGCCGCGGCCAGGGCTTCGTCCAGCGCATTGCGCAGCGTGGTGGTGCGTTCCTGCTCGGCCAGGACAATGCGCGTGGCTTCCGATGCCGCGCGGACGCGCGTCGAAAGCAGCGTCGGATCGTAAACGGCCGGCACATCGGAGCGCCGCGACTGCTGCGCCGCTTCCTGCACGATGCGCCGCCAGCGCTCCACGCGCGCCTTGGCGGCCTCGGCCAGATGCTTGTCGGTCCGCCGCGCAATCACCGGCGCCACCGCCGCGACGCCCAACTCGGTCGCCTTCTCGATGGCCCACTCCAGGTGATCGAACTTATAGACGGCCATGACCAGCGTGACCGGCAGCGCCGGTTCGGCTTCCAGTTCCGAGATCAGATTGAAGCGAACCTCATGCGGACTAACCGCGGCCACCTGTGCATGAAAAACGTGACCACCGGCCACCACGTCGGCCTCCATGCCGGGCTGCGCACGCAACACGCGCGTCAAGTGTTCGGCCTGCGCGCCCACCAGGGTCGCTGTGGCTTCGTCCCAACGTTCGGCAATCCAACGGCGGCATGTCATGGAGTCCTCCCCGCGTATTCCAGAGTTAATCCTACCCCTAAAAACACTTCAGGGGAACGCTTGAAACGTTCCCCTGCGGTGTTGCCTTTTGGTTGGAGATGCAGCTATTTCTTCTTCGCGACCTTCTTGGCCGCCTTCTTCACGGGTTCTTTCTTCGCTGCTTTTTTGGTTGCCATTTGCCTATTCTCCCTTTTGACAAATTTTGTACCGTTCCTGCAATCGTTATTGCAGTTGAAGAATGTATAGATTCCCGCATCACAAGTGTCAAGAGAAAAACGACACGACGGTGGAAAAATAGGCAACAATTTTTTTTGCGCGCCGATTCGGGTCTCACGCGGCATCGTTTCAGATCACGTGATTCGCCCTGAGCAAAGCCAGCGTCAGACCGGCAATCCAATCCTGCCAGGCATGCGCAAACATGCCCACGCGCAAGCTGCGGCGATAGAGCGCCAGCACGCCGAACAGCGCGCCGAAGACCCCGAGCAGCACCATGCTGCGCGCGCCTTGATACGCATGCGCGCCGCCGAAGACCAGCGCGGAGGCCAGCACTCCCAGCCATGCGCGACCGCGCGCCCAGCCGATGAATTGCCGTTGCAAGTAGCCGCGAAAAACCGTTTCCTCAATAAAACCCACCATCAGGCAGAGCAGTGTCCAGGCCGCAAATTCCTTTCCGTTCGCGGGCGCCAGTTCCGCCAGCTCGCGCAGCACTTGCAGACGCGAGGGATCAAGCGGGAGCGATTGTTGAGCCGATCCACTCTGTTGAGCGAAAGCAGCCGTCGCGCCAGACCAGGCGGCGTTCAGCGCGCCCAGCACCATCAGCGCGCCGATCCAGAAGAGGGCCGCAAAGCCCAGGTCCGCCGCGACGGCTCGAAGATTGAAGCGAAACGAGCCAAGCAGCGTGCGCAGCGAAGTCTTCTTCAGCCACAAGCCCAGCAGCACCCAGGCCAGCATGAGAACTTCCATCGCCGCCGAAGAACCATAAGTATGAAGCCGGTCAAGCGCGCCATGCGCAACCGTCAGGCGCGGCGCGTTGTAAATGGAAAGCGCAACAATACCGGCCACCAGCACCAGCGTGTGCCATGCGGGCGCAATCGCCGACGGCGCGGCAGGCGCTTGCGGTTGTTCGTTCACTGGCAAGTCGATCGAATCATTCTCTGGCGTTGGCAAAAGGTTAACCCTCGAGCCACTTGCAAAATCACCTTCAGATGATTGAAGGTGTCAGGGCACGACTTTAGTCGTGCCGCAAAGGGCTCATTCAGACTTTACGGCTATAGCCGCTGCGGAACGGCAAACAACTGAAAACGAATAGAAGCAGAGGCTAAAGCCCAACATCTTTTTGATCCTCTTTCGGCACGACTAAAGTCGTACCCTGACACTTCTTGCAATCTCCAATCGAATTTTGCAAGTGGCTCCCTCGATAGAATTAGTATCCTCCGCCAAAGCCGGGAAGCTCCATTGCAAGAACGGCAGGAAATCAGGCGCGGACCCGGCTCGTTGTGGCACCCTAGAACATTGGAGGAGTTTGCCCATCATGCAGCAAAAAGAATCTGCTCCTGTTTCCGCGTCGCAAGAGCTTCACGCCTGGGAGGCAGGCGGTGCCGCTTCCGCCGAGGCGCTGACCGCCTGGGTCAGCGCGCGTCTGGCCGCGCACGAATCGGCCATCGCCGCGCTGCTGGCCGTCAAAGGCCCGCGCACGCCCGCCAATTCGCTGCGCCTCTTCGACGTTGCCATCGAGCATCTGAGCCTGGCCGGATCGCAGGCCGGCGTGCTGAACTCCGTGGCTGCCGACAAGTCCGTCCGCGATCAGGCGCAGCTTGAAGCGCAGCGCGTGGCGCAGGCCGCGAGCGCCTTGAGCCTGAACCGCGCGGTCTATGAAGCCCTGGTGGCAATCGACCTCGACGGCGCCAGCCCGGCTACGCGGCACTACGTCGAGCGCACGCTGCTCGGCTACCGGCTGGCTGGCGTCGACAAGGATCAGGCCACCCGCGACCTGCTGCAATCGCTCAACGAAAAAGCCACGCGCCTTTCGCTCGAGTTCAGCCGCAATATTCAGGAAGGCGCGAAGACCATCACGGCCACGCCCGCCGAGTTGGACGGCCTGCCCGCCGATTATCTTGCCCGCCATCCCGTTGGCGACGACGGTCTGGTCACGATCTCGACCGACCAGCCCGACATGCAGCCGGTCATGACCTTTGCCGCGAGCGCCGCACTGCGCCAGCGCATGTTTCTGGCCTACAACACGCGCGCCTATCCGGCCAACCGGCAAATCCTGCTCGACCTGCTGGCCACCCGCCAGCAAATCGCCACCATCCTCGGCTTCCGCAGTTGGGCCGATCTGGCCACCGCCGATCAGATGATGGGCTCGGCGGCCAATGCGCGCGCTTTCCTCGCCAAGCTCGACGAAGCCTGTCGCGAGGGCGCACGGCACGAGTTCGAGATGGTTCTCGCCTTTGCCCGCGAGCGCCAGTTTGCGCTGGAAGAGATCAACATCACCAGCCGCGGCTACTGGTACGAGCAGTTCCGCCGCTCGGCCTTCGACTTCGATTCGCAATCCGTGCGGCCTTATTTTCCCTATGCGCAGGTCGAGGCGGGCGTGCTTGAAACCGCCGCGCGCCTTTTCAAAATCGAGTTCCGCCGCTCGACGGCGACGGCCTGGCACCCGGCCGTTTCGGTCTTCGAAGTCTTCGACGGCGGCCAGCATGTGGGCCGTTTTTATCTGGACATGCATCCCCGCGAGGGCAAGGACAAGTGGTTTTCCGCCGCGCCTCTGGTCACCGGCGTGCGGGGCCGCGCTCTGCCCGAGGCCGCTCTGATCTGCAACTTCCCCGCTGGCGACGAAAACGATCCAGGCCTTTTGCAGTACTCCGACGTGGTCACTTTCTTCCACGAGTTCGGCCACCTGATGCACGCCATCATCGGCGGACAAACCGAGTGGGCGGGCATCTCCGGCTTTGCCACCGAGGGCGATTTTGTCGAGGTTCCCTCGCAGATGCTCGAAGAGTTTTTCCGCGACGAGAAGCTGCTGCAGGCCTTTGCGAAGCACTACCAGACCGGCGAAACGCTCCCGGCTGAAACCATCCGGAAGATGAAGCTGGCCGGAGCCTTCGGGCGCGCCGACTGGGTGCGCACGCAGCTCTACTACACCACGCTCTCGCTCGACTTGCACGATCAGGATGCGGCGAACCTCGACCCGGACGGCACGGCCAAGCAGCTTTATCAGAGCCTGCTGCCATGGACTTGGCTGGACGGCAACCGCATGTATGCCAGCTTCGGCCATCTGACCGGCTACTCGTCGAACTACTACACCTACGCCTTCGACAAGGTCATCGCGCTGGACTTCTTCGCCCAGTTCGACTCCAACGATCTACTGGGCGGCGCGACCGGCGGACGCTATCGCAAGACGGTGCTCGAACAGGGCGGAAGCAAGCCGGGCCGTCAGATGGTCCGCGACTTTCTGGGCCGCGACGAGGAGTTTGCCGCCTTCAGCAGGTGGATGAACGAGGAGTTCGAGGACGGATCCTTGAAGGCCTAAGCTCGCAAGTTGTTCATCCGGTACGAAAGCACTACGATGCGGGTGCCCCAGGTTCGGCGCGGCTTCATCTCGCCTAACCTGGGATATCTAGACTTTTAGATCTTTATGGTTCTTTACAGCTTTTTCTTTCGATCTCTCACAAATATGGGTGCCCCACCCTCGGCGCGCTTTTGTTTTTGCGCCCAGGGTGGGATGCCACACAGAACCTTCGCGGCTTACTGCTTTTCCTGAATCTTCACGATCAGGCAGGTGATCGTCTGCTCGCCGGCAACCAGCATCTGATGCGAAACGCCAGCCGGGACATGCACCACATCGCCCGGACGCATCTCCTGCCGCGTGCCGCCCTCAATGGCCGTGCCGCGAATCTCTCCCGGCTTTACGTTGGCAGCGCCGACGACCTTGCCGCCGGTCACAATAGCCGCGCGGCCGCTCACCACGATGAACAGATCGGCGAAGTTCTCATGCACTTCGGCCTCGCCGTCGCGACAGCGGAACGAGAGCACCGTGAAATGCTGCGGATACTCCTTCAGTGTTTCGCCCGCCGAGCCGTTTCCGTGCCGGGCCAGCTTGCTCAGGTACTCCGACCGCTCCGTCAGGAGGGCCGTCGACCAATGATCCACGGGGTTGCGCGGAGTGGAAGGCCGTGGAGCAACTTCCTTCTCCGACGGCAGAATTTCCTTCAAAATCTTTTCCGAAAATGAATCCATAGTGCCTTCTAGTTTACCGCCAGAGGCTTGAGCGTCTTTTGTTGCCTCAGCCCCGCCAGCTTCCGCGCACGCATGAAGATCTCAAGAAACATCGGCCGGGTCAGCTTGCCGGTGTTGGTGTTTTGCAGCGAAGGATGATAGCTGGCCATCACGTTCAGACCGTCCGGCAAGATGAATTCCGCGCCGTGAGCGAAGGCTGGGCTGGAACCCGCATCCAGGCCAATACGCCGCGCATGCGCCAGAAAACCGTCGAAGGCAACCTTTCCCAGGCAAACCACCACGCGAAGATTCGTGAGCAAACTCATCTCCGCGTCCAGCCACGGAGCGCAATTGATTTGCTCCTCGGGCGTGGGACTGTTGTCCGGCGGAGCGCAGTGGACCACGGCGCTGATCCACAGGCCCTTGAGCTTCATGCCGTCGTCGCGAGAAACGGCCTCCGGCTGCGAAGCAAAGCCTGTTTCATGAAGCACGGGAAAAAGAAAATTGCCCGAGCCGTCGCCGGTGAACATCCGGCCGGTGCGGTTGGAGCCGTGCGCGCCGGGAGCCAGCCCCAGCACCAGCACGCGCGCGCGTTCGTCGCCGAATGAGGGCACGGGCCGGCCCCAATATTCGCACTCCGCATAGGCAGGGCGGCGCACGCAAGCCATCTCGGCCGCGTACTCCCGCAGGCGCGGACAGCGCGCGCATTCAACGATATGGGCATTCAGAATTTCAAGCGGGGAAATGTCAGCGGACATACTGAAATTCTAGGCCACTCCCCCGTGTGAACGAAGCAAGGACGCCCGCGACTCCTGTTTTTTTATCTCTGATCTCTGATCTCTGCGGACGAAAAAAGCCCCCTGGCCTTTCGGGCAGGGGGCTTTCTTGTTCAAGCGGCGGCTGACGCCGTCAATTGCTGTAGAGCAGAACGCCATCGACTTTCTCTTCGCTTTCGCTTTCGTTCTCGTCGCTACTGACGGAGCGATAGAAAAGCTGGTTCTGGTCCAGGTAGACTTCGAGGAAAGCCGGACGTGCGGTGATGGAGCCGGCAATCAGGGCTTCGCTCAAGGGGTCCTCGACGTAACGCTGCAAGGCGCGACGCAGGGGGCGCGCACCGTAGCTGCGGTCCGTGAGGGTCTTGTCGAGAATCCACTTCTTGGCTTCGTCCGTCACCGAGATGGTGATGGACTTCTGCGCCAGGTTGACGTTGATCTGCTGCACGAGCAGTTCGATAATCTGCATCAGGTCCGCGTCGCCAAGCGCCTGGAAGAGAATAACCTCGTCGAGCCGGTTGAGGAACTCCGGGTTGAAGGTCTTCTTCACTTCCTGCTTGACCAGCTCCTCGACCTTGTCGCTGACGATCTCTTCGCGCTCGCTCTGGAAGCCCATGCCCTGCTTCTTTTGCAGGTGCCGTGCGCCAATGTTCGAGGTCATGATGAGGATGACATTCTTGAAGTCGACCGTGTTGCCAAGGCCGTCTGTCAACTGGCCGTCCTCGAAGACCTGCAACAGGATGTTGAAGACATCCGGGTGCGCCTTCTCGATTTCGTCCAGCAGAACGACAGAGTATGGCGAACGCTTGACGCGCTCGGTCAACTGGCCGCCCTCCTCGTAGCCGACATACCCCGGAGGCGAACCGATCAGCTTCGAGACGGAGTGCTTTTCCATGAACTCCGACATATCAAAGCGGATGAGCGCCTTGTCGGAGCCGAACAGGAAATTGGCCAGCGAACGCGCCATCTCGGTTTTGCCGACGCCGGTGGGACCAAGGAACAGGAAGCTGCCGATGGGCCGGTTGGGCGACTTCAAGCCTGCCCGCGAACGACGAATGGCGCGCGCCAGGGCGCTGATGGCCTTGTCCTGGCTGATGATGCGCTTGTGCAGTTCCTCTTCGACGCGCAGCAGCTTCTGCGTTTCTTCTTCCTTGATGCTGGTGACGGGCACGCCGGTCCAGCGGCTGACCACGTCCTCAATGTCTTCGCGGTCGACAATGCCGGCCGACGAGTCGTCCAAGTGGTACTTGTCGCGCAGATCGCGCAGTCCGTCGCGCTCCTTGCGCTCCTCGTCGGAGTAGAAGCGCGCCTTCTCAAATTCGTGATTGGCAATCGCCGCGTCCATCCGGTGCACGATGAACTTGATGCGTTTCTGGACCTCGGTGATCTCCTCGGGCAACGAGGTCTGACGCAGCTTGACGCGCGCTCCGGCCTCATCGATCAAATCGATGGCCTTGTCGGGCAGGAAGCGGTCGGGAATGTAGCGATTGGCGTGCGAAACCGCGAACTCGATGGCGGCGTCGGTGTAGCTGACGGCGTGAAACTTCTCGTAGCGGTCCTTGATGCCCATGATGATCTTGATGGTGTCGGCTTCATTGGGCGGCGGAACCTTAATGGCCTGGAAGCGGCGCTCCAGAGAGCGATCCTTCTCGATGGACTTGCGATACTCGGCCGGAGTGGTGGCGCCGATGCACTGGATTTTTCCGCGCGAGAGCGCAGGCTTGAGGATGTTGGCCGCGTCCAGCGACCCCTCGGCCGAGCCCGCGCCTACCAGCGTGTGCAACTCGTCGATGAAGATGATGGAATTCTGATTTTCCATCAGCTCTTTCATGATGGTCTTCAGCCGCTCCTCGAATTGGCCGCGATACTTGGTTCCGGCCACGATCAACGAGAGGTCAAGGCCAAGAATGCGCTTTTCTGCCAGGAAGCTGGGCACCTCGCTGTCGGCGATGCGCTGCGCGAGGCCCTCGACGATGGCCGTCTTGCCAACGCCGGGCTCGCCGATCAGCACGGGATTGTTCTTGGTGCGGCGGCAGAGAATCTGAATGACGCGCTCCAGCTCGGCGTCGCGGCCCACCAGCGGATCAAGCTGGCCGTCAATGGCCGACTGCGTCAGATCGCGGCTGAACTCGGCTAACATGCTGGACTCGCGCTGGCGCGGCTGCGGCTGAGCCTTTTCCTGCGTGACGCGGCCCAGCTCTTCGCGAATCTGCGTCAGCTTCAGGCCACGCTCCTGCAAAATTTCGGAGGCGAAGCACTTTTCCTCGCGCAACAGGCCCAGCAGCAGGTGCTCGGTGCCGATATGCTTGTGCCCCAGCCGCTCGGCTTCTTCCGCCGCATAGGCCAGCACTCGCTTGCACTCGTTGGAAAGCGGCAGATCCACAGAGGTGGAAACCTTCTCCCGGACGGTCGTGTGCGCCTCGATCTGCTTGCGAATCGAGTCCACCGAAGCATGGGAGCGCAAAAAGCGGTTGGTCAACGCCTTGTCTTCGCGCAGAAGGCCCAGCAGCAGATGCTCGGTCTCGATATAAGGCGAACCGAACTGGCTGGCCTCATACCGCGCAAAAAAGATGACGCGCCGTGCCTTCTCCGTATAGCGTTCGAACATGATCGTCTCCCCCTGTGCGAACTTGCTTGCTGCTTATGTTAGACTCACGAACTGCTTGAAACGGCGCATTTTCGGTCAATCCGGCCAGCGTCCAGTCCCGTTTGGGGAGTTTACACCACCGGAACCAATCTTCCACTCTCTAAATGCAAGGTTCGCGTACATCGTGCCGCCAAGTCAAGGTTATGCGTGACCAGAATCGACGTAAGGCCATGACTTCGGTGTAGTTGCTCGACCATATCGAAGACGCGGTTGGCCGTGGCTTCGTCCAAATCGCCGGTCGGCTCGTCGGCCAGCAGCAACCGGGGATGGTTGACCAGCGCGCGGGCCAGAGCGATGCGCTGCTGCTCACCGCCGGACAGCTCGCCGGGCCGATGGTCGCCGCGATCCTCCAGGCCAACTTCCTTCAGCCACTTCGCCGCCGTTTGCAGCGCCGCGGGTTTCTTCACGCCACGAGCCATCAGCGGCATGGCCACGTTTTCCAGCGCAGTAAACTCCGGCAGAAGGTAGTGAAACTGCCAGACATAGCCAATTTCGCGATTGCGAAAGGCCGCCGCGTCATGCGACGAGAGCTGGGCCACGTCGGTTGAGACGCAAATCACGCTTCCCGATGTGGGAGCAGCCAACGCGCCCAGAATGTGCAGCAGCGTGCTTTTTCCCGCGCCGGACTGGCCCACGATGGCCACCATTTCCCCGGCTTGAATCTCAAGATTGAGGCCCTTGAAGAGCGTGAGCGCGCCACGGGCGGTAGTGTAGGTTTTTTCGAGGTTACGGACTTGAATGACAGGGGGCTGACTGCCTTTCGCCCGCACTTCCGGCTCTCGCGCGGTGCGGGTCTTCTGGTCGGCAGCCATGGGGGAAGGTTGGGTCATGCGATTGACGTTATTTTACCGTGCCGGGAACGGATCACGCGCCGGTCGCGCTTCCTTTGCAGGGTAAACGCATCCCCAAAAAATCGGCATTTGTTCGATGAAGCACATGGAACTGCTGTTTCAGCTTGTTTTTTGCTGAGGAGCAGGGGCTTCACGAGCTGCAAAAAAACTCGTAGAAAGTGCCTCAAAAAGCTGTTTTGTGTCAGGGCACGACTTTAGTCGTGCCGAAAGAGGATCAAAAAGCTTGTAAGGCTTTAGCCCCTGCGATTTCTACTCTCAATCTTTTGTGGTTCCGCAGCGGCTAAAGCCGGAATTTAAATTGGCCTTTTGCGGCACGACTGAAGTCGTGCCCTGACACAAAGCCATTATTGAAGCACGTTCTATGAGCCGGTCTGTGTGCGGGCTGAAGCCCGTACGCTTCAACTCCCACAGCGCTTCAATATGCGGTCTTGTCCGCCGCAGCGATCCAGGCGGCAAAGCTGGCCCAAGCCTCGTCACTGAGCAGTTGCATAGCGGGGAGCTTGCGCGCTGCGCTGTCCTTGCGCAGTTCGCGATAAATGAGGGAGTCGTCGAAACCGGCGCGTTCGGCATCCGTGGCGCTGGCACCGTAGTAGATCCCATCGATCCGCGCCCAGTAGGCTGCGGCAAGGCACATCGGGCAGGGCTCGCAGCTCGTGTAAAGCTGGCAACCGGCCAGGGAGAACGCGCCCAGCGCACCCGCCGCCGCTCGAATGGCGTTCACTTCGGCGTGGGCCGTCGGGTCGTTGGCCGTGGTGACGGTGTTGACGCCTTCGGCCACAATGCGGCCTTCGCTCACAATCACGGCGCCGAACGGCCCGCCCGCGCCACTGAGGACATTTTCAGTGGCCAGCCGGATGGCGCGACGCAAAAACTCTGGATTTGCCGAAGACTTCACTGCTTTATGTTAAGGCCGCCGTCCAGGAACTCGGTCTCTGACATGGTGAAGATGTTCCATTGAGTTTGTGAATCCCCGGTCTCAAAATCGAGACCGGGGGCACCCGATCATGGTTCGGAATTAAGCTGTCAGAGAACTAGTCTTTTTCCACTATTTCAGCCAGACTCCGACTCCGCCAGAAAAGCATGCCGGCCATGAACAGAAGCCCGGTTCCCAGCAGCATGAGCGAGGCCGGTTCGGGCGCCAAGGATGTGAACTTGGGAAGGATTCCGAGGAACTCATCATTGTGGACCTCTCCCGTCTGGCCTACCGCAGCCACGATGAAGTTGCCGCCCATCTGGTTGGTTCCGCTCAGGGTCGCGTAGGGAGCCAGCATGGCCGCGTCATACTGCGCGTCAATGGTCACGCTGGTGGCATCCACAAAATTGAACAGGATCTGGTTGTTATCGTCATTGCTGTCAGTCTCCGTCACGCCATTGACCAGAATGTTCTGGCTCAATGTCAGCCCGGTCCCCAGCACATTGACGATAATGGTTGCGCCTGACTGCGAACTCGGCACAATGAAATCAAGCTGGTCATCGTCAAACTGTGCCGCGGTCAGCGTAAAGACGTTGAGCGTGGAACTGGTGCCGCACAGGCCTGTCCATGAAGGATTGCCACCTGTAGCGCATCCGACGGTTCCATTCGAGGTCAGCGTGCTCAGGCTCGAGTTCAAGCTCTGCATCGCCGTGCGTTCGGCGGCGAAATTGATCGGAGATGTGCCGCCGACGACCAGCGTTCCCGGGTCGTTGAAATAGTAGCCGGCGTTGTTGCTGGAGGCCCAGACGCTGCCGCCTTTGACCGTGAAGTGGCCGCCCGCGGGGCTGACATTCACTCCACCGCCTGCCACCAGGGCAAAGCCCCCGGCCAGAGAGCCCCAGGGATCGCTGCCCAGCTTGTCGGCGACATTCAAGGTGTGCGTAATCTGGCCGGCCGCGGCAATGCGTCCTTCGCTATCCGAGCCAGTGGGGCCGACAATATTGCCAGCCACAGTGCTGGAGCCCAGGGCAACCAGGTTATAGGCGCTCAATATGCCGAAAGGCGCGACGGAATCGGCACGCGCTGCCAAGCTACAAGCAAACAAACAAAATGCGACAACTACTATAGATTTTTTCATTTTTTCCACCTTTGAGCAGAACTTTCCTCGAGGCCAATAGGGGGCATGAGGCCGAACCACAAACATTTATCTGATGTTGATTTTATCGTGCTAGACGTGAAGATTTACGGCAGCGCGCCGAACCACGGTAACGTAAAAGAGTAACCGACAAGCGACCACATGGTTACTGGTAAAACAATCGCCGCTTAGCTATAAGGCTGAGATCGTCTGCTACTCATTTGAGATGCCCAAGGTCTCGATAAATTGACACCTTGGATTAGAGGATTTTCACAATTCCCGTAGGACTGAATTCATGGTTTCCCACCCATTTCACAACGGACGTGAAATGGATGGGGCACGGATGAACTTCCGTTCAGCTCAGAAATTCCGCAATGGCCGCGACGACCGTCTGCTGCTCATCCTCGCGCAATTCGGGGAAGATGGGCAGCGCCAGGACTTCATGCGCGGCGCGTTCCGCCTCCGGGAAGCTGCCCTCCTTGTAGCCGAGGCCCTTCAGCGCATCCTGCAAGTGAATCGGAATCGGATAGTAGATCTGCGATCCGATCTTGCGCTCGGCGAGGAAGTCGTGCAGGGCATCGCGCCGGGAAGTGCGAATGACAAACTGATGCCATGCGTGGCGGCTGCCGACAACTTCGTGGGGCAGCACAATGCCGTGGCTCGGGTAAGGCCCGGCCTCGACCAGCCCCGCCGCATGAAACAGCGCATGATAGCGCTTGGCCACGGTGCGCCTGAGCTGATTCCAGCCGTCGATGTACTTGAGCTTGACCTCAAGAATGGCGCCCTGGAAGCCGTCCATGCGCGTGTTCCAGCCGATTTCATCGTGATGATAGCGGCGGCGCATGCCGTGCTGGCGCAGCATCCGCGCCCGCTCGGCAATCTCATCGGAATTCGTCGTGACCATGCCGGCATCGCCCGCCGCACTGAGGTTTTTGGTGGGATAAAAGCTGAAGCCGGCCGCATCGCCCAAGGCGCCCGCCTTGACGCCCTGCCATGCCGCGCCCCAGGCTTGTGCGGCGTCCTCGATGAGCTTGAGGTCGTGCTCCTTGGCGATGCGGGCGAAGGCCGTCCAATCGGCGCACTGGCCATAAAGATGCACCGGCAGAAGGGCGCGCACCGATGCGCCTTGCGGGCCATTCAGAACCGCCTCAACCGCGGACGGGCTCAGGTTGAAGGTGGCCGGATCGATGTCGGCAAACAGAGGCGTGGCCCCGGCGTGGAGGATGGCGCTGGTGGAGGAGAAAAAGCTGAAGGGCGAGGTGACGACCGACTGGCCGGGACCGACGCCGGCCGCGGCCAGCGCCAGCCAGAGCGCATCGCTGCCCGACGAGCAGCCGACGGCATGGGCCGCGCCGAGCCGCTCGGCCGCTGCCTGCTCAAAGGCCGCGACCGACTCGCCAAGGATGAACTGCTGCGTATCCAGCACGTGATCCAACGCCGCAAGCAGTTCCTTGTGCAGCGGGCTGTACTGGCGCTTGAAGTCCAGCATGGGAACCGGCTGGGCATTGGGGGAAGGGTTCTGAGGCATATCAGGCTCCGTTTTCACACCACTATGCTAGTGCATTCCAGACAATTGCGCGCGATTGACCTGGCTGTCCCGCACGGATGGCCACGCTTCCGGACCCGCTCGGAAAGAGATTCAAGAGGCTCCGACGCCGCTCCGCGAGACCAAAAATCCGCCCTGCACAGCAGATTACAGAAATTCAGGGTTGAAAAGGTCAGTCAAGCCCTATATTGTTGACCCATTGCGGAAATTTGCGGCTCCGGGACTCCTGGCGCCGCGCCCGTCTTTTGATTGAGTACTCGCTGTTCAATTGCACGTAAATTCACCCCCCGAAAGTAGGAGATCGGCATGATGGATAACAAGCCGGCACAAAATATTCAGGACACGTTCCTGAACACGGTCCGCAAGGACAAGACCCCCATCACGGTTTATCTGGTCAGCGGCGTCAAGCTGACCGGCAAAATCCGTTCCTTTGACAAATATTCCGTGCTGCTGGAAAACAACAACCAGGAACAATTGATCTTCAAGCACGCGATTTCAACCGTGGTGAGCAACCGGAGCGTGCTTCATAGCGACTACCGTCCGGTCGCAAGCGCCGGCTCTGGCGCGCCTGCTGCAGCGCCGTCCGCGCCCGCAACCCAAACGGAGCCGCGATAACCGGCAGGGAGCGGTCCAACTTGACCAGCAAATCTGTGGGGTCGACCGGCCACACGGTTGTTGCCACGGCAACAACCGGCGGCGAGGGCGCCCCACCAGAGCGAGCGGTTCTGGTGGGCGTGGACCTCGGAGTCCGCGCGCGCGCCAACCGGGCAGCCCAGGTTGGCGCGCGGAAGGCGGCTGTGTGCGCGGAACTGGCTGCCCGCGATGAAAACGCCCCCACCGCCGACACAGGCGCTTCCCCGGCTGAAATCGCTCCGGTGCGCTTGTCAACGGAGCTGGATGCGGCGGAATCCCTGGCCGAGTTTCGCGAGTTGATTTCGAGCGCTGGCGGCATGGTTGCAGCCGAGCTGTTGCAACGTCGCGCGCGCCCTGACCCGGCCACGCTGATCGGCACCGGCAAGGTCGAGGAGCTGGCCGGAATTGCCGCCTCGGTCGAGGCCGATCTGGTGCTCTTCGACCACGATCTGACGCCGACGCAATTGCGCAATCTGGAAGCCGCGCTTCCCTGCCGCGTTCTGGACCGCACGCAGTTGATCCTGGATATTTTTGCGCGCCACGCGCACACCCGCGAGGGCCAGTTGCAGGTAGAGCTGGCGCAGCTTGAATACCTGCTGCCGCGGCTGACCGGCAAGGGCAAGGCGATGTCGCAGTTGGGCGGCGGCATCGGCACGCGCGGCCCCGGCGAAACGAAGCTTGAAACGGATCGCCGCCAGATCAAGCGCCGCATCGACCACTTGAAGCTCGATCTCGAGTCCGTGCGCCGCGTGCGCAAGCAGCAGCGTCAGCGCCGCGAGTCGGTCCCGGTGCCGACGGTGGCCCTGGTCGGCTACACCAACGCCGGCAAGAGCACGCTCTTCAATCAACTGACCGGCGCCGCCGTGCTGCAATCCTCGCGCATGTTCGCCACGCTGGACCCGAAGCTGCGCGCGATTGAACTGCCCAGCCACCGCAAGATTCTGTTGTCGGACACGGTCGGCTTCATCCGCAACCTGCCGCACACGCTGGTCACCAGCTTCCGCGCCACGCTGGAAGAAGTGGCCCAGGCCGAAGTACTGCTGCACATTCGCGATAGCGCCGCCTCTTATGGCGAGGAACAAAAAACGCAGGTCGAGAAAGTCTTGGGCGAACTGGACTGCCTCGGCAAACCACGCATCGAAGTGCTGAACAAGATCGACCTGCTCGGCGAGCACGAGCAGCTGGGGCTGATGGAGCGGAGCGCGACTTCCGGCGAGGTGCCCGTTTCGGCGCGTACCGGCGAGGGCATGGATGCACTGCTGGCGGCGATCGATCGCGCGCTGCATTCGGACCCGCAAATCAAGGCGGAGCTGGAAGTTCCGCAGCACGAAGGCGCGGTGCTGGCGGCCATTGAAGCTGGCATGATCGTGCATTCGCGGGAGTACGAAGGCAACCTGGTCCGGCTCGTTGTCAGCGGTCCGGCCTCGCTGCTGGGCCGTCTGCGCCGCTACAAGCTGCGCCAGAAATAATCGCCTTTTCATCGATGATCGCCGCCCGGTCGCCTATTCTTTTTAAAGGTCCACAAAGGAACGCCCATGCCCCCTGTCACAACCATCCCCAGCCGCAGCATCACCACTCTTTCCACCCGCGAGGTCTATCGCAACCACTGGATGCGCGTGCGGGAGGATGAGATTTTGCGTTCGAACGGCGTGCGCGGCCTCTACGGCGTGGTCGAGAAGCACGACGCGGCCATCATCCTGCCCATCGACCAGGGCCACGTCTGGCTGGTCGAGCAGTTCCGCTACACCATCCAGGAGCGAGCCGTGGAGCTGCCCCAGGGCGGATGGGAGCGAGAGATCGACGACCCGGAAGAGCTGGCGCGCGGTGAACTGAAGGAAGAAACCGGCCTGCTGGCCGCCGAGATGATTCACCTGGGAGAGTTGTGGATCGCCTACGGCTTCACCCGCCAGAAGCAGCACGTCTATCTGGCCACCGGGCTGACACAGGCGGAGAGAGCGCCCGACGCCGAAGAGCACGACATGGCAGTGCGCTCGGTTCCGGTTGCCGAGTTCGAGGAAATGATGCTCTCGGGCGCGATTCGCGACGGCTGCACGCTGTCTGCCTGGGGACTGTATCTGCTGTGGAAGAAGCGGCAAGGGTGAGAAGCCTGTTTTCTGTTGAGCGATAGGAAAGCTATAAAAAGCCAATAAAAGGCTGTAGCTTTATATATCCCAGGTTAGGCGCGATAAAACTGCGCCGAACCTGGGGCACCCGCGTTCCTGGGGCACCCGCGCAAAATCTGCCCGGCACAGCCGCTATCCGCGCTCTTCCATCGGGATGTAATGCGAGGGATACGGCGGGCCGATGTATTCGGCGCGGGGGCGGATCAGGCGGTTGTCGTCCAACTGCTCGATGATGTGCGCGGTCCAGCCAGCAATGCGGCTCAGAGCGAAGATGGGCGTATACAGATCGACGTCGATGCCCAGCGTGGCGTAGGTCGAAGCCGAATAGAAATCCACGTTGGCGTTCAGCTTCTTGTCAGCGTTGATGTAGATCTCGATAGCCCGAGACATCTCGTACCACTTGGTCTGGCCGGCGTCCTCGCCCAACTGCTTGCTCATCTTGCGCAGGTGAGTGGCGCGCGGATCCTCGGTCTTGTAAACGCGATGGCCGAAGCCGGAAATCTTCTTGCGGGCGGCCAACATGCCCTTGACGTATTCAACCGGGTCCTCGCCAGCCTTGTCGATCTCGTACAACATGCGCATCACGCCCTCGTTGGCGCCGCCGTGCAGCGGGCCCTTCAGCGCGCCGATGGCGCCGGTGACGGCCGAATGGACATCGGAGAGGGTGGCGGCGATGACGCGCGCCGCGAAGGTCGAGGCGTTCAGCTCATGCTCGGCGTGCAGCACCAGCGCCATGTCCATGGTCTTGACGGCGGTCTTGGAGGGCTTGACGCCATTCAGCATCCAGAGAAAGTTGGCGGCGTGATTCAGCGAACGGTCCGGCGGCACAATCTCCAGCCCCTTGCGCAGCCGGTCGTAGATGGCCACGATCATGGCCATCTGCGCGGTCAGATGGAAGCACTTGCGCACGTTGGCTTCGTGGGAGTTATCCTTCTCGTCGGCGTCGTAGAAGCTGAGCGCCGAGACCGCCGTGCGCAGCACCTCCATGGGCGAGGCCGAGGCGGGAATCGAACGCAGCATGTCGACAATGCGGAAGTCGAGGCCCCGGGCCAGCGAAAGCTGCGCCTGAAACTCGCGCAGAGCCAGTTCGTTGGGAAGGACGCCATTCCAGAGCAAGTATGTGGTTTCTTCGAAGGTCGAGAACTCGGCCAGGTCGTGGATGTCGATGCCCCGATAGGACAGGATGCCAGCTTCTCCGTCGATCCAACAGATCCCGGAGTGCGCCGCAACAATCCCTTCCAGGCCCTTTCCCGTGACAACGGTCGACATAGTCTTCGGACTCCCTCTTGCCCTGGCAGTGAACTCCTGATGATCGAGGCATCTGCGCGGGCCCGCAGAAAAGAGCCCGGTACTTCAATCTACAATCTACTTTAAAACCGTTTATATCGTAGCCATGTCAATATTGTCACGAAACAGGGGACCACGGAGACGCGGAAACAGCTCGAAACCCCTCTTTTCCGGGAGGGCACGCGTTTTTCTGCACAGACTGAAATATTTCTATATTCTGTAGCTTGTTCGGGAGGCGTCCGGAGCAAGGCCTGCGCAATTCGGCGTTCCCGATGGAATTCCGGCAGCGAAACAGGATTCCTGTCCCATGATTCGGCACCGCTTTCAAGCAGGCAGGAAGACGCTATACCATGAAACACGGTCCGCAAAACGGGCCGTCCAAGTGATTCTCCAATTGTCATGCCCCGGAGCCATGACCGTCGAGTGGCTTTCTCATCAAGAAAAGGCCATCTCCACGGAATTGCAATGAAAATGCGAACCGGAAAATTGTTCCAAGGAGAGGCAAGAACATGAGCGTACTTGACGAAGATACCTCCACCCCCCGCAGCCACTCTGGCGCACTGCTGGCAGCCCTTGCCGTAGCCCTGCTGGCAGGGATTGGCGGCCTGATCTGGAGCTATGTGCTCAGCGGCAAACTCGCCACCCAGCAGACGGATCTGATCGAGGCCAAGGATCAAAACAAGAAGCTGGCCTCCGATCTGCGCGAAACCGACGCCCGCCTCAAGGTCGCAACCCAGGAGCTGGGCGCTTCCATGGGCCTGTCGCAGAAGCAGATGGAAGACCGCGCCCAGGAAATTCTCCGCCGCCAGGCGGCGCAGGAGGTCAACAGCCAGCGTCTGGAGTCAGCCCAGAAGCAGACCGCGCAGCAGGTCACCAGCGTCTCCAATGAAGTCTCGAATGTGAAGACCGACGTGGGCGGCGTGAAGTCCGATCTGGGCAAAACCCAGAATGAGCTGGCCACCACCATCAGCCAGTTGACATCGGTGAGGGGGGATTTGAGCGGCCACAGCAGCCTGATCGCCCGCAATCACGATGAGCTGGAACTGCTCAAGCACCGGGGCGACCGGAACTACTACGAGTTCACCCTGGCCAAGGGCCAGAAAAAGCCCGTGGGCACGATCAGCCTGCAATTGAAGAAGTCCGACGCCAAGAAGAGCCGCTTCACGGTTGTGGTCTTTTCCGACGACAAGCAGTACGAGAAGAAGGACCGGAACCTGAACGAGCCGCTGCAGTTCTATAGCGGCAAGGAGCCCATGCTGTTTGAAATCGTGGTCAATTCCGTGAGCGGAAAGAACCAGATCAGCGGTTATCTGGCCGTTCCCAAGAACGCGCCCGCGCCTATTGCTCAATAACCGCGGAGTGGGGCGCGAGTTCGAGGTTCGCCTGGTAGTGGAACTTGAAGGTGAAGTCGAGCTTCTTGCGCGCGTCCCACTCCTCTTTGGTCATCTTGAAGGCCCAGAGGATATTTCCCTCCACCGTCTGGCCCGGCTCGATGGTGGCGCGAGGCGAGAGCGCATTCGAGTGCAGCGCGGCCAACTCGGGATAGACGATAAAAACCTGTTCGTATTGGCCAGCGGTGCCCGCCGAAGCGGAAACCGCATTGCCCTCCATCTCGGTATTGGCCAGCACATCCTCTAGGAAGAGCGGAATCTTGCTCTGGTTGTGCAGCTTCACGTGGGCGAAAACCAGAACCTGGTCGAAATGCTCCGGAGGCACGGAGGCGCCGCTGGCATCGAAGCCCGAGGTCACAATGTGCCGCGGATGCGCCCACACCTGAACAATCTCGCCGGTTACCAGCGGCTTTTTTACGGCCATCACATAAGCGGCAATGATGAGGGTGAGCAGCAAAACCGCGCTCACGCTCGCCAGGACAATGTGACTGCTTCCCTTGGTGAAATCTTCTCCCAGGGCAACATCGTCCGTTTCTTCCGAGGATTCCTGATGGAGTAAGCTCATCTCGCCCCTATCTTATCCCTGAGCGCACAGAATGGACTATCAAATTCCGCATTTCATTCATTGATCCGGCAGCGAATACTGTCTGGGTGCCCCATCCATTTCCGCGTCTTTTGCGGAAATGGATGGGAAACGATGGCCCTGTTTTCTTGCCGGATCAATAGGGGAAGCCTGCCGCGATGAGGACACCGCACAGAAACTTCTAGATAAAGCATGATTTACTGGACCGGACGCGCTCGGCGGAGAGCCACAAACGAATCAACACACTCCCAGCGAACCACCCTGCGGCAGCCTCCGGGTCACATCCGGTCCTCTGCGCTTCTATAGTGGTTCTCCAATCGCTGTAGACCGAAGCCAGAATGCTGAGTGGCTTTTTCCTTAAGAAAAAGCCACCTTCAATGAAGTGAGTCAGGCTATATCAATTGGAGAACCGCTCTAGGTTCTGTTCTCGTCGGCGGTGTCCTGGTCGCCCGCAGCGGCCTTGCCGGCTACCTCTGGAACTCCGTCCCGCAGCCGGACAACGGCGTCCGCCTGGGCGCCCTTCTGGCCTTGAACGATGTCGAACTCAACGTCATCGCCCTCTTTCAGCGTCTTGTATCCATCCAACTGGATGGATGAGTAGTGGACGAAGACATCCGGCCCGTCTTCCCGCCCGATGAATCCGTACCCTTTCGCGTTGTTGAACCACTTGACCTTACCTTTGTACTGAGCCACAGGTTCCTGCCTTTCTTTCATCCTGTGCAAGTGCGGTGGGCAAAATGAACTGGGGAACACCCACCAATGATGAGACGCTAAAAACGCGAAAAAAGGTTCTTCCGATTTTCATAATCCTTTCAGCAAAATGAGACAGGGCCGACGCGCAAACGCCGGCCCTGCCCGAAAACGATCGTCTGAACGGAAAAATTTCTCGGAGCTACTTCCCTCGCTTGCCTGCGTTCTTGCGCGCGTACAGCAGCACGGCGTTCAGCGTCTTGCCATCGTGAATCAAGCCTTTCCCGATCAAGCTGAGCACCTCGGAAAGCTTGACCAAACGAAGCTCGATCTGCTCGTCATACTCCGGATGAGCCTCGCCAGCGACCAGGCCCTCGGCCACAAAGACCTTCATCGACTCACCCACAAAGCCGGGGCTGGCAAAGTACTCGACCAGCGGCTTCCACTTCTTTGCCCGGTAGCCGGTTTCCTCTTCAAGCTCCCGCTGCGCGCCGGTCAGCGGCTCTTCGCCCGGTTCGATCTTGCCGGCCGGCAGCTCCCACAGGAACTGGTTGGCGGCATGACGGTATTGACGCTCCATCACGATCCATGGATCGCGCTTGCTCTTGGCGTTGTCGACGGCCAGAATCACCACGCTGCCGTTGTGGCGGATGATCTCGCGGGTTACTTCCCTGCCGCCCGGCTCGATCACCTGCTCGCGCACCACGCGGAAGACCTTGCCATCGAAGACCGTTTCGGAGTTCAAGACCTGAGCCGGTTCCTGGACCTCAGCCGCGAGAGCCTCGGGAGCCTTCTTTGCCTTGGGACTCAGTTTTTTTGCAACCTTGGGCTTGAGGGCTTTCTTCGCCTTGGGCTTCAAGGCCTTCTTCGCTTTTGCCTTGGGGGCCTTTTTTGCCTTGATTGCCTTCGCCTTTGCTGGCTTGGCGGCCTTCACGGTTTTCTTCTTCTTGGGCATCTTTCTCTCCTCCGAGCGCAGCGCTGCACACGCAGGCAACATGCGCAATCAAATAAAGAGTATACGCATAGAAGGCGCAATGCTTCATGAATTCGCATCTCGTGCATCGATCCGGAGCGGCGTAGCATCGTGTATAGAGGAGACGCATTCCAAATCCCTGCACGCAGGCTTGGAGTCCGCCCCATAATTCCAGATCGCCAAGAGAACGAATTGCCGACAGCAGACTGCCATCCCATCACCGTTGCGCCGGGTTTCAGCCGGCTGTTTCTGGACTACTGTTCCGGCTCGTCGCTGGCGCGGCCGTTTTATGCCTCTCTGCCGCCGGACCCGAGCTGGCAGACAAGGCCGCCCGTCCCGGCGCACTGGCCAGAGCTGGTCCAGCTTCTAGCGGAGCAAAACAGTTCGCCCTCCCCGGCTGCCGCACAGGCCCTCAACGCCTTGCGCAACGGTGCGGGAGTCGTCGTCACCGGGCAGCAAGTGGGCCTGTTTGGCGGGCCGCTTTACACGCCCTTCAAGGCGGCAACGGCCGTGGCCCGCGCCCGTCAGGCCACGGCGGCGGGCAGCCCGCACGCCGCCATCTTCTGGCTGGCCACCGAAGACCACGACTTTGCCGAGATCAACCACGTCACCTTCCCCGCCCGCAAGGCGCTCCGCACGCTCACCTACAACGAGACTCCCGCGACGGCGCGGCCCGTCGGCGGTATCGTGCTTGATGAGGCAATCACTCCGCTGATCGAGCAGGCGCGCGAGTTGCTCGGCGACTCCGAGGCGACCGATGCGCTGGCCTCCGCCTGGCAGCCAGGCCACACCTTCGCCCAGGCCTTCCGGCAGTTCTACGCCCAGGCCTTTGCGGCGCAGGGTTTGCTGATTCTCGACGCCGAGGGGCGCGCGGTGCATCGCATGGGCGCGCCAGTGCTCGCGGCGGCAATCGAGCGCGCCGACGAGCTGCATCAGGCGCTCATCGAACGGAACCATCTGCTCGAAACTTCCGGCTATCACGCCCAAGTGGCCGTCATGCCGGGGGCGAGTCTGCTCTTTCTCGTCGACGAACACACCAGCGCGCGGCTGGCGCTGCGGCGGCTGGCAGCGACGACCCAGGAGCCCGCCGGCCTTTGGAAGGCCGGGCGGCAGAGCTATTCGACGGCCGATTTGCTGGACATTCTGGCCTCAGAGCCCGAGCGCATTTCGCCCTCGGCGCTGCTGCGGCCCGTCTTTCAGGATTTTCTGCTCTCCACCTCGGCCCTGGTCGGCGGACCGGCGGAAGTGGCCTACTATGCCCAATCCGCCGTGCTCTACGAACGCATTCTGGGCCGGGTCACACCGGCTCTGGCGCGCTTTTCCGCCACGATTGTCGAGCCCGCCATTGGAAAGCTGCTGCATCAGCACCAATTGACGCTGGGGCAGGTTTTCGGTGCGTCGGCGGCAGAGCTGACCCAGGGGCTGGCCGACCGCGCGATTCCTCCCGAAGGAAAGCAGCGGCTGGCAGCGGCTGGCACGGCTCTCGATGCAGAATTGACGCCGCTGATTGGCTGGATGCAAGCGCTCGATGCGGGCCTGGGCCACTCGGCTGAAACCGCGGCCAGCAAAATGCGCTACCAGATGGGCCGTCTGCGGCGTCTGTCGGCGAATTTTCAGTTGCAGCGCGAGGCCTCGCTCGGCCGCGACGCCGAGGCCATCAGCCAGACGCTCTATCCCGGCGGCGCGTTGCAGGAGCGGCTGCACGGCGCGGCGTATTATTTTGCGCGCTATGGTTTTGAGCTGGCCGAAGAGATCACCACGCAGGCCGTGAATCCCACTCCGGGGCACACGGCGCTGTGGATGTAAAAAAACAGGGATTAGGGGTTAGGGATTAGGGCCGGAATCCGCAGTCGGTAGCTCGCAAATCGCTAGCGCCGCCAATGCAGCCCGATTCCACACTCAACAAAGGCCGTTTCCGCGCCTTGTATAATCCTGGCAAAACATGGAGGCGACTTCGAGTGAAAAAGTCTTTGGCTCTATTGGCTGTGATTTTGATGGCGTGCGGACTGGCACAGGCGCAGAAGGATACCTGCGCCGTGGCTGGCGAAAACAATGCCTTCCTGGGCATTCAGACCATCCGCCTGTGGACCGGCGACGCGCCTCAGGCCAAAGGCAAAGCCTGCGAGGACACGCCCACGCTGACCGTCTTCGAGCCGGCGTATCGCAGCGAGGCCAACGGCTCCGCCGTGGTGATTCTGCCCGGCGGCGGCTATGGTCATTTGGCCGGTAATCTGGAGGGCCGCCAGTTCGCCGACTGGTTCACGGCGCGCGGCTTTCGCGCCTTCGTCCTCAGCTACCGGCTCAGCTCGAACGGCTATCTGCTGCCGGTGCCTCTGCTGGACGCGCGGCGCGCCGTGCAACTGGTGCGTGCCAGGGCCCTGGACTACGCCATCGAACCCAACCGCATCGTGATCATCGGCTTTTCCGCCGGAGGCCACCTGGCGGCGCTGGCCGCGACGCAGCCCGTTGCTGGCACCCCAGAGTCGGAGGACCCCATCGAGCGCGTCTCCAGCCGCCCGGACTATCTCGTCCTCGGCTACCCGTGGATCGGCGCCATCTCCGCCGACACCTCGCACCTGAGCTACTGCAAGGCGTTCAACGTAATGGATCGCTGCGAAGCGCTACGGACGGCCTACTCGCCGGATTTATTTGTGACCAAGGCAACGCCGCCGACCTTCTGGTATCACACCTTCAGCGACCAGACGGTTCCGGTCGAGCAGGGGCTGCGCTTTTATGAGGCGCTGGTCAAGGCTGGCGTTCCGGCTGAGGCGCACATCTTCGCCAAGGGTTCCCACGGCACCGGCCTCGGCAAGGGCGATGCGGCTCTGGACCAGTGGCCCGCCCTGCTGGAAACCTGGCTGCGCGCCCAGGGTCTGCTGACGCGCGACCACGCCGCCAAGCCGTAGAAACGCAACCCGCGCGTGGAGCAAGGCGGTCATCAGAAAAAGAAAAAATCCTCAGAAAAAGAGAAGCGGGCGATCCGCTTCGGGAGTGGAAGGATTCCCGGAACGGACGCCCGCTGGACCCTGGACCGGGTCTAGGTGATGCAACTAGTCTAGTCTCGTTCGAGGGAGAATGACTTCCCATTTTGCATATTCGTTCCCCAATCGTGATTGCAGTCACAGCTCCTTGCCTTCTGGGCCCCGATTCCATTGACTTCAGGTGCCGCTCCTGATAGAAAATAGAGTTTCACCCTTGCCAGAGAGACACTTCTGACCGCTTGAATAACTTCGCACCACCTGGACAAACCGAACCGGTATGCAACAAGCAATGTTTCAACAACTCGGAGCGTTTTTTGTCGGCGCAATACCCACGACTCTGCTGTTTATCGTGCTGGTCATTGCCTATCAGTTGCTGGTGCAGAAGCCGCTGACCGCGATCCTGAGCCAGCGTCGCGCCCGCACCCAGGGCGCGGTCGAAGATGCCCAGAAGGCGATTGCCGCAGCCGAAGCCAGAGCAGATGAGTACGCCGACAAGCTGCGCCAGGCGCGCAACGAAGTTTTCAAGGTGCGCGAACAGCGCGTGCAGCAATGGACGGCCGAGCGCGACGCGGCTCTGGATGTTACGCGCAAGGCAGCCGGACTTAAAGTGAGCCAAGCCAAAACGGAGTTGGAAGCCGAAGCAGCCCAGGCCAGGACCGTGATTCAGGCCTCCGCCGGGGATTTGGCCCGTCAGGTCGTGCGCGCCGTCCTTCCCGTGGCCGCAGGGGAGAGCCGGTGAGAGATTTCATGCCAAATGCACGTTGTATCCAAAAGGCTTTTCGTGTCCTGATTCTGCTGGCGCTCACTGTCGGCTTGACGGCTGCCTGCTCCAAGCTGGCGGCTCAAACCGCCACGCCAGCGGGCAATGCTGGAGCGGCCGCGCAATCGGCCAGTCAGCCCAAGCCGGAAGCCGCCCAGCCGGAAAGAAAGTCGCAGGAAGAGCAGGACAAGGCCTTCCTGATTGATGGCGCGGTCGTCAAGTGGACGGCAAAGACCTTCAACCTGAGCCCGGAGCTTGCCTCCAACATCTACACGTACACCAACTTTGGCCTCTTGGTGCTGCTGATCGGCGTGCCGCTGTTCCGCTGGCTGCCCAAGTTCCTTCGCGCCCGTTCTGAAAAGGTCCGCACTGACATCGAATCGGCCCGCAAGGTGACCGAGGATGCCAACGTCCGGCTGAGCGCCATCGAGAGCAAGCTCTCCGGCTTGGACGGCGAAATTGACAAAATTCGCGCCCAAGTGGAAGCCGAAAGCCGCCAGGACGAAACGCGCATCAAGTCGACCATCGCGGAAGAAAGCACGCGCATCGTGGCCGCCGCCGAGCAGGAAATCAGCGCCTCGGCCGCACAGGCCCGGCGTTCGCTTCGCCACTATGCCGCCGACCTGGCCATCGATCAGGCTGCCTCGCAGTTGGTCCTCACACCGCAGGCTGATCAAGCCTTGATTTCTGAATTTCTCAAAGACGTGGCCCCGCAGAGCGCCCGCAAGGGAGAGCAAAACTAAATGGCAATCTTTGTTGCACGCTACGCCTCTGCCTTCGCCGATGTTGCGGCCCAGGAAAAACTCGACGCGGCTGCGCTCGACCGGCAATTGAACGATTTTCTTGCGACTTTCGACGGCAGCGACGCCTTGCGCGCATTGTTTGCGAACCCGGCGGTTTCCGTGGCGCAGAAGGTGGAAATTCTGGACAAGCTGAACGCCAAGCTGGGGCTCCAGAAACAGGTGCGCAATCTGCTGGCGATGCTCATCAAGAACGACCGCATCGGCCAGGTGCGCGAGGTGGTTGATGCCTGGCGCACGGAGTTGCAGAGGCGCGAAGGCATTCGCCCGGTCGAGATTGTCACGGCTCGCGAGTTGAGCGATGCTGACCGCGAAGGACTGGTGGCCGGCGTCGGGAAGCTTGCCGGAGCGCGCATTCAGGCCAGCTTCAAGCTGGACAAGTCGATCCTCGGAGGAACCGTAGTGCGCATTGGCTCCACGGTTTACGACGGCTCGGTCCGCGGACGGCTGGAACGGTTGAAAAGCCAGTTGACCGCAAATAGCTAACAGCTTGCAGTTGACGGGTTTGATAGCTCTTGCGTTGGTTTTATGAGTTTGGTGGTCAGCAGCAGCGGTTCGAACAGGCTCTGCTGATCGCGGTAAACAGAAAACTGTTGGCGGTCCGCTGTTGGCTGACTGCTGCAAAAGGACAAAGATGGCTCAGATCAAGGCAGACGAGATTACGGAACTTCTTCGCGAGCAAATCGCGAACTACGACTCGAAGGTTCAGGTTGACGAAGTCGGAACCATCACAACGCTGGGCGATGGCATTGCCCGCATCCATGGACTGGACAAGGCCATGGCCGGCGAGCTGCTCAGCTTCCCGCACGGCATCTCCGGACTGGCTCTGAGCCTCGAAGAAGATTCCGTGGGCGCTGTGATTCTGGGCGACTACACGCAGTTGAGCGAGGGCGAAGAGGTCAAGCGCACGGGCACTATTCTCAGCGTGCCGGTGGGCGAGGGCATGATCGGACGCGTGGTGAACGCACTCGGACAGCCCATTGACGACAAGGGGCCCATTGCCTCGACCGAGTCGCTGCCCATTGAGCGGCTGGCCCCCGGCATCATCGACCGCCAGCCGGTCCGTGAGCCCATGGCCACCGGCCTGAAGGCCATCGACGCCATGATTCCCATCGGCCGCGGCCAGCGCGAACTGATCATCGGCGACCGCCAGACGGGCAAGACCGCCGTGCTGCTGGACACGATCATCAATAACGCCAAGAACGATTTGATCTGCATCTACTGCGCCATCGGCCAGAAGCGATCCTCCATTGCGCAGGTTGTCCAGACGCTGACCGAAGCCGGCGCCATGAGCCACACGATCATTGTGGCCGCCTCGGCCTCCGAGCCCGCGCCAATGCTTTACATCGCACCTTATGCGGCCACGGCCATGGGCGAGTTCTTCCGCGATTCGGGCCGCCATGCGCTGGTCATGTACGACGATCTTTCCAAGCACGCCATGTCCTATCGCGAAATTTCGCTGCTTCTCCGCCGTCCACCGGGCCGCGAAGCGTATCCGGGCGACGTCTTCTATCTGCATTCGCGCTTGCTCGAGCGCTCGTCGAAGATGAGCAAGGAAAAGGGCGGCGGCTCGCTGACGGCGCTGCCGGTCATCGAGACCCAGGCGGGCGACGTTTCGGCCTACATTCCGACCAACGTCATCTCCATCACCGACGGCCAGATCTTCCTGGAAACCGATTTATTCAATGCCGGTGTCCGGCCGGCCGTCAACGTAGGCCTTTCGGTTTCGCGTGTCGGCTTCTCGGCGGCCATCAAGGCGGTCAAACAGGTGGGCGCCACGCTGAAGCTCGATCTGGCGCAGTATCGCGAACTGGCGGCCTTCTCGCAGTTCGGCTCCGATCTTGATCCGCTGACCCTGAAGCAGTTGAATCGCGGCCAGCGCCTGACGGAATTGCTGAAGCAGCCGCAGTTCCATCCGCTTACCTGGCAGCAGCAGGCCGTCATTCTTTTCGCTGGCACGCAAGGCTACCTGGACGATATCCAGGTAACCGACATCAATGCTTACGAAACCGGCCTCTACAAGTACATTGAAAGCGCGCAGACCGCGCTGATCGCCGATCTGACCCAGAAGAAGGCCTTTGACGACGATCTGCGCACTCGCCTGCATGCGGCGCTCAAGGAATACACGGCGAACTTCATTGCGGAGTTGGCGGCGGCAAAAGCGTAGAGGCAAGCTGACAGCAAGCAGCGAACAGTTGACAGTCAAGACTTGTTGCTGAGGAATACAAGCTGTCAACTTTACGATTTTGGTTTTTAACTGTTAGCTGTCAGCTGATAGCTGACAACTGGAAAGACTATGGCAAACGTACTCGATCTACGGCGGCGCATCCGCAGCGTGAAAAGCACGCGGCAGATCACCAAGGCCATGAAGATGGTCTCGGCGGCCAAGCTCAGGCGCGCGCAGGAGCGTGCCCTGGCGGCCCGGCCCTACGCCAAGATGATCACCAGCGTGCTCGAATCGCTCACCAGGCGCATCGATCTTTTTGATGAGGCCACAGGCAACCTGCGTCATCCGCTCTTCATCACGCGCCCTGAAAAGCGAGTGCTGCTGATTGTCATCAGCGGGGACAAGGGCTTTGCCGGCGCCTTCAACGCCAACATCTTCAAAACGGCCTTCCAGTTCATCGACGGCAACAAGGACAGGGAGATCGACATCGAAGCCGTGGGCCGCAAGGGCCGCGACCTGATGCGCCGCCACTATCCCGAAGCCGTCTACACCGAGCAGACCGACGCAAGCGGCAATGCAACCAAGACCCGCGTGCGCAAGGCGCCGGTCGAGGTTACCGGCGATCATCCCGGTATGCTGCTGAAGCTCGAATCCAGCCGGGTGAATGAGCTGGCGCAGAGCATCATCAGACGCTACGTGCGGGAAGAGATTGATGCGGCCTACATCGTCTACAACGAGTTCAAGTCGGTGATTTCGCAGCGTCTGGTGGTCGAAAAGCTACTGCCGCTGATGAAAATCGGCATTCCGCAGATCACCGGCGCAACCGAGCCGACCAAAGCCGAGCTTGAGCGCGCCGCCGAGGCCGCTCTTTCGGCGGGCATCGCCATCGAGGCTGTTGACACGGGCGAGGCCGACGAGGAAGCGCGTAAATTCGGCACCGCGCAGGTCGACTACATTTACGAACAGCCCAGCGAAGAGCTTTTCGCGGGACTGATCCCGCAATACGTCACTTCCATGCTGTACCACGCCATGTCGGAGTCGGTCGCCGCGGAACATGCGGCCCGGATGACGGCTATGGATTCGGCGAGCAACAACGCTTCGGACATGATCGACTCCTACACGCTGCAAATGAATCGCGTGCGGCAGGCGGCCATTACCAACGAAATCATTGAAATTGTCAGCGGCGCGGCCGCTGTCTAATACTTCAGAAGGCAGACAATGGCAGAAAACATCGGCAAGGTCATCAAGGTTTCCGGTCCCGCGGTAGATGTGCAGTTTGAAGAAGCAACCATGCCGCCCATCTATCAGGCGCTGCGCGTCGTCAGCGAGGGCTTCGACGTGCCCACGCCCATCAACGTGATCCTCGAGGTGCAGCAGCAGTTGGGCGAAGGCCGCGTGCGCACCGTAGCCATGGAAGCCACCGACGGCATGGTCCGCGGCATGAAGGCCATCGATCTTGGCGGCCCCATCAGCATGCCAGTAGGCCGGCAGACGCTGGGCCGCATCATCAACGTGATCGGCGAGCCAGTGGACAATCTGGGTCCGGTGGGCGAGAAGACGCGCATGCCGATTCACCGCCCTGCCCCGCTGTTTGATGAGCAGTCCACCCACGAGGAGATGTTCGAGACCGGCATCAAGGTCATCGATCTGATCCAGCCTTTTTTGAAGGGCGGCAAGATCGGCCTATTTGGCGGCGCCGGCGTGGGCAAGACGGTCGTCATCATGGAGTTGATCAACAACGTGGCCAAGAACCACGGCGGCTATTCGGTTTTCGCTGGAGTTGGCGAGCGTACCCGCGAGGGCAACGATCTTTGGCGCGAAATGACCGAGTCGGGCGTCATCAAGCCGGGCGACTTTGCGGACTCGAAGTGCGCTCTAGTCTACGGCCAGATGACCGAACCGCCAGGAGCCCGTCTGCGCGTGGCCCTGAGCGCCCTGACCGTCGCCGAGTACTTCCGCGACGTCGAGGGCTCGGACACGCTGCTGTTCATCGACAATATTTTCCGCTTTACCCAGGCCGGCTCTGAGGTTTCCACGCTGCTGGGCCGTATGCCTTCGGCCGTGGGCTACCAGCCCAACCTGGCCACCGAAATGGGCGAGTTGCAGGAGCGCATCACCTCCACCAGCAAGGGCTCCGTCACTTCCGTGCAGGCCGTTTACGTGCCCGCTGACGATTTGACCGATCCTGCTCCGGCGACCACCTTTGCCCACCTGGACGCGACCACGGTGCTGAGCCGTCCGCTCTCCGAGCTGGGCATCTATCCGGCCGTCGATCCGCTGGCCTCAACCTCGCGCATTTTGAGCGCGCGCATCGTCGGCCAGGAGCACTACGACGTGGCCCAGGGCGTCAAGAAGATTCTGCAGCGCTACAAGGACTTGCAGGACATCATAGCCATTCTGGGCATCGACGAACTCAGCGAAGACGACAAGATGACCGTGAATCGCGCCCGCAAGATTCAGAAGTTCCTTTCGCAGCCGTGCCACGTTGCCGAGCAGTTCACCGGCATTCCGGGCCGCTACGTGAAGGTTGCCGACACGGTGCGCAGCTTCAAGGAAATTCTTGCTGGCAAGTACGACGACATTCCCGAGCAGGCCTTCTACATGAAGGGCCCCATCGAGGACGTGCTGGAAGCCGCCGAGAAGATGAAAGCAACGGCGTAAGAACAGCTTTCAGCCTCCAGCTTCTAGCCGTTAGCTAGGAGCTGGAGGCTAGAGGCTAGAAGCTAAGGTATTTATGGCAGACGAAACAAATCAACTTCGTGTACGGCTGGTCACTCCCGAGCGCACCCTCTTCGACGACTTGGCCACGACGGTCGAGCTGCCCGCAAAGAACGGGTACATGGAAGTGCTTTACGGCCACGCGCCGCTGATGGCCGAACTCGGCGCTGGCGACGTGATTGTGCGCGGCGTAAAGAGCGAATCGGAAGGCGAAAGCGTCTCCCGCTACAACGTCAGTTGGGGCTTTGCCGAGGTGCTGGGAGACCGCGTTACCATCCTGGCCTCCGATGCCCTCAAGCCCGATGAGATTGATGTGCCTCGCGCCCAGCAGCAGCTCGAGCGCGGCAACAAGGAGTGGAATGAGGCCAGCGACAGCGAAGCCGCCTACACCGAAGCCCTCCGCGTCATCTCCGAAGCCGAAGCCAAAATCGCCTCCGCGGCGGAAAAACAGTAAAAATCCTTTTAGCAAGATTGCTGTTTTACACAGGACGGCCTTGCTCCCACGAGCAGGGCCATTCTTTTTTCGGATTGCCCGAGCAATTTACTGCTTCAGAATCCAGCCGGCGATCTTGTCCAGCGCGACGGGCGATAGGGTCTCTTCAATCTCCGCGTACTCGGCGGGCGAGCCGCTCCTGGCCATCTGGAAGAGATGGTTCAGGCCGGGCAGTTCGTCGATCTCGAAGTGCTTGTTTCCGCCCTCTTCCAGCGCCTTGCGAATGGCGGGCAGATTCTGCGCGGGCGGCACCTGCAAGTCCTTTTCGCCGTTGAGGACCAGCACCGGGCAGGCAACTTTGCGCAACGCCTTCGCGGGATCGTAGACGAGGAAGAATCGATACCACGGCGACAGAAGTGCCTGGATGGATGCGCCGATCTGAGCTTCAGGCACCCCCATGGCCGCCAGTTTTTCGCGCAGTTGCTTGTCGAGCGCGGCCCTGTCCTTTTCTGTTTCCACCAAGGCCAGTAGTTCACGCTCCTCGCCTGCATTCTGCGCTGCCATTTCCTTGCCCACGCCAGCGGCCTCGTCCAGCAGCCGCACTTGCTCCACGGTGATCTGGTCTCCCGGCACGCCGTCTCCGGCCATCATCACGACAAACGCTACATCGGAGTTTCTGGCGGCCACCATCGGCGCAACGACGCCGCCTTCGCTGTGGCCGATGAGACCGATCTTGTGCGGATCGACTTCCGCGCGCGTCTTGAGATAGGCCACGCCCGCCTCGGCGTCGGTAACAAAATCGGCCGTGGTGGCATTGGCGTAGTCGCCGGTCGACTTGCCGATGCCGCGCTTGTCTGCCCGCAGCACGGCAATTCCCCTGCGCGTAAGAAAGTCGGAGAGAACCAGAAACAGCTTATGGCCGAAGAGGTTTTCGTCGCGGTCGTGCGGCCCCGAACCGGAGATCAGCAGCACGGCGGGAAACGGCCCCTTGCCCGGCGGAATGGTCAGCGTGGCCGCCAGCGCATTGCCCGCGGCCTTGTTGGCGTAGGTCACTTCCTCTTCGCGATACGGGTAGGGCTTAACGGGAGTCTGCGGGCGGCGGGTTTGCAGCCCGGCTTGATCCTTGACGCGCTTAAAGTTGAGCTCCAGCGGCTGCCCCTGCGACCATGTGCCGTCGATCGCCGTCGCATCCTTGTTGATCGTGCCTTCGTAAGTTCCATGCACGGCATCGATGGTGAGGCTGAGCTTGGAATCCTTGAGCGAGATTACCGTGACCGGGATTCCATTGGCGCCCTGATCAACACTATCAATGGTCGCGGTAAGGCCGCCGTCCTTGGCAGCGACGACGTGTAGAACAAGGCGAAGCTGCGCGCCGCCAGCGCTCAGTGTACCTTGCCAATCTCCGGCGATCTGCGCCTGCGCCCGGCAGAGCGGCGAAAAAACCATCAGAGCAAGCGCGATCAGGGACAGTGTTTTCGCGATTCGGTTTTTCATCGGTCTCCTATTCCGGCAACGTTGGGAGTCACAGGAGAAGTGGGTTTTTCTGCCCGCCCAGAATACACCCGCAGACACGGAAAACTGCGGCAAACTTTCCTTTCCTCTGGGCAATCCGCGCCACAAACGCATACAATTCTTCAAGAGCGAAAATGGCCAAGACGAAGAATCAAATTTTCGAAGTTGCCTGCCCGGATTGCGGGGCGATGCTGAAGATCGATGCGGCCACCGGCTTGGTGGTGAGCCATACCCCTGCGCCGCAAAAGCGCGTCTTCGAGGATCTGGAGACGGCGGCTCAGGCCATGCGCGAACGCGACGAACGCAAGGAGTCGCTCTTCCGCCAGTCGGTCGACGCCGAGAAGAACAAGGAAGACCTCTTCGAAAAGAAGTTTGCCGAGGCCCTGCGCAAGGCCAAGGACGCCCCCGAGGGCAAGCCGATGCGCGACTTCGACCTGGACTGAAGACGCGCCGCCGCATGGGACGCGATTTAGAGTGATACTGGATGCACCGTGCCCTTGACCGCTGGAACCGCGGCGTGGGGGCAGGAGGAGAAAACATGGTGGTTGTTCCGCTTTCAAAACCAGAGGATGCTTCTCCAACAACGCCGGCGACTGTCGAGTCCGAAGCCACAAGCTGGATCGGATTTGCGGCTGGTGGAACGCTGGTAGCTGGCGGCTTGCTGCTGCTGGCCGGCGAGCGCAAGGCCGGAATGGTGGCTGCGGCCTCCGGCACGGCCCTGGCGCTGCTCGACCAGCAGGAAACGCTTTACTCCTGGTGGAATGCGCTGCCCGGCTACATCGACCAGGTGCAGAACGTCCTTGGCAAAGTGCAGGACACGGTCAACGATGTCGCCGTCAAGCGCGAAAAGCTGCGGCGGATTCTGGAGCGGTAAAATCCTGGCAACTCGCTCAGCCGCTGCGGAGGGACATCCATTTTGGCTGCCAGATCAGATCCATCTCGACCCGGCTGATGGCAGCGACGCCGCCCAGGCGCTCCTGCAACTGCTTGAGAATGCTGACGCTGGAGGGCGACTCCGGCGTCGCCAGTGTCATGCGCAGCAAACCCACTGGCGAGGCGCGGCGGTCGTTGGGGCCGGGTCGAGGCCGGTCTCAATCCCGTGAACCAGCCCCAAATCCACAATGTTCTGCTTGGTTTCCGGTTCAATGCAGTCGCGCAAAAGATCGAGAATGTCGGCTTCCGAAAGCATTCCTTAGTTTTTCCGCTCGACTAGATAGCGGGCGATGGCCTTCAGCCCTTCGGCGCGGCTGCCAAACGGCTCAATCGCGGCAAAGGCTTCCTCGGTCAGGCTTGCGGCGTCGCGCTGGCTCTGCTCGATGCCGTAGACGGCGGGCCATGTGGCCTTTTCCGTCGCGGCGTCCTTGCCTGCGGTCTTGCCCAGATGCGCCGAGTCCACGGTCAAATCCAGCACATCGTCGACAATCTGGAAGGCCAATCCGGCCTTGCGGCCAAATAAATCCAGCCGCGCCACGTCGTCCGCCGTTGCTCCGGCATAGACGCCGCCAGCCACCACGGCAACCCGGATCAGCGCGCCGGTCTTGGCGCGATGAATGGCGTTGACCAGCTCCGGCGTGGGCTTCAGGTGCTCGCTTTCAATGTCCAGCACCTGACCGCCGATCATGCCCTCAACAGTGCCGACGGCGTTGGCAACAAGGCCAATAATCTGCACGGTGGCCGCGGGCGGCGTGTCCAGCCCGGCCAGCACCTCGAAGGCGCGGGTTTGCAGCGCGTCGCCGGCCAGAATGGCGATAGCTTCGCCAAAGGCCTTGTGGCAAGTCGGCTTGCCACGGCGCAAATCGTCGTTATCCAGAGCGGGCAGATCGTCGTGAATCAGCGAATAGGTGTGCAGCATTTCAAGCGCCGCGCCCAGCCGCTCGATCCCCTTGGGTCGCGCACCCGCAATGGTGACGGCTGCCTGGTAAGCCAACAGCGGACGGAGCCGCTTGCCCCCGGCAAAAACGGAATGGCGCATGGCGCCGTGAATCGAAACCGGCACGGTCGTCACGCTGGGAAGCAACTCCTCCAGCGCATGATCGGTCAATTCCGCGGCTTCTTGCTTCAACAATTTCGCATCAGCAGACATGGACTCATGATAAATGAGGGCTCAAAGTTTTTCGAGCTTTCGTTCCACGAGCCAGAGCCCCAGCAGCAGCAGCAGCGCGGACACAGCGCTCAGCCAGCGCCCGGCAATCACGTCCGGCGTGGTCGTCCAATCGACAGCCACGTCGACCCTTCCCTGCGCCACCGGGACAGCCATCAAGCCATCCTCGCGCGGCGGCAGGTCGCCAACGGCGCGGCCATTCACCCGAAGCCGCCAAGCCGGGTAACTGCGCAGCCGCAGAACCAAATAGCCCGGGCGCGAGACAATCGCGCTGAGCCGCTTGTGCTCTGGCCCGCTGGATTGCCAGCTCATCGTCGCCGCGCAACTTCCCTGCCCCGCCTGCCACGCAGGCGCTGTCTCGTCCGACGCCGAGTCCTTGGAGACGCCCAGCACCGTGGCGGCGTCGCTGACCAGGCAGGCATCCGGCAGTCCGGTGGCCACAAGGCCATTGTCAGCGCCGATGGGTTCGTACTCGTAGGTGCCGATGAAGCCCTGGCCCGAGCCGTAGGTGCTCAACATCCCCGGAACGGAGTCTTCGTCGTCGCACCCCTGGTAAAGATTCCGCGCCGCATAGCAGGTCATCGCCAGAAAAGCCGCGCCGCAGACGAGGCCCACGGCAACGCGCCGCCAAGGCCGTGCCGCTTCACGAGGCCAGACCGCAGCGGCGAGAAAAATCGCCATCGGCGCTTCCACGGCCAACAACCAGCGCCAGGGAAATTGCAGGAACCGCAGCTCCGGCAGCAGATTCCAGAGCCAATGCGAGACCGGAAACTGGAGGAAAAGAACGGCCGCCGGAATCAGCGCCAGAGGAATCCACCAGCGCCTTCCTGCCGGCAAACGGCCGCGCAGCCAGCACACGAGCAGACCGGCCAGCGCGGCGGCAATCATCAGAACGGCGACCATCGACACCGTGTGCAGCACGGCATCGTGCAGCGCCAGCGAAGGATCGGTATGAACGGCAAACAGCCAATTATTTTCCAGCGTCTGCCCAGGGTCCTCGGTCACCTGATGAATGTCCACCCAGCGCTGCTCCCAGGCCGCGGGGACCAGATAGAGCGCCACGAGGCCAATACCCAATCCCGCGCCAACCGCCGAGCGCAGCACAGGCGCCCACGACCGCGCCAGCAAAGCGCCGATCAGCGCCACGGCGGCGAGCAGGTAACAGGCCATCACGCCGACCGTCGGATTCGAAAGCCATGCACCCGCAATGGCCAGAGCGAGACCAACGGCCGAGCCATCCAGGGCGCGCCGGAGAACACTTTCAGGGTTGGCACAACGTAGAAAAAATCCAGCTGGACGGCTTTTCTTTGCGAGAAAAACCGATCGCGTTTGTTGGCCTCCAAAACTACAGCCCTGAAAACACTCCAGGCTGCCGCCGGAGACCTTCCGCTCGCGGAGCGCGAACAGCAGCACCAGCGGAATCCACAGCCCGCCTGCCAGCTCCGCGAAGGCCGTGCGCTCGTAGGCCGTGAAGAGCGCGTAGCCGGAAAAAAGCGCCACGCACCCGGCCAGGGTGGCAGCGCCCTCCCGGAGCGCCTGCCGAGCCAGCGCCCGCGTGGCGAGGCCCGTCCCAGCCAGCAGCAGAAACGTCAGCGCCACGGGCACCAGCGTCCAAGGCAGCAACGCGCCCAGCGCCGCGCCCAGCATCCAGGTCAACGGAGAATAGAAAACGAAGCGCGGCTCGCCCGCGCCGTAGTTGGCGCTCGCGGCCCAGTGCGGATACGGAATCCCGTGCCGCCAACTGCTCAGGCAATCGAACCAGGAGGCCAAGTGGAAGTCGAAGTCGTGCCCGCAGGAGTTTCCGTGCGCCAGTTGCGGCGCAACGGCCACCGCCGCCGCCAGCAGAATGACGGCCGGACCGACAAAGCGGAGCCAGCGCGATCGGATTGTGGCCTGTTGATTCTCCATATTTTCCTGGTATTCGGGTGCCCACCTTCGACGACTGGGTGCCCCACCTTCGACGCAGTCTTATCGCGGCTAAGGTGGGATATCGACAACTACAGCACTTTATGGCTTTTTACAGCTCTTTATAGCCTTTTAAAGTACCTTACCGTCCTTTACAGCACTTTACAGCTCTCGGACGCGACCGCAGCCTTCTCCCGCAAGGCTGCGGTCCAAAACGACTCAATCTCAACAATGCCACGTTCGCCTGTGGCATAGTGACGAAAACTCGACCACGGCCAGTCCTCAGACTCTGCCGCCAAACCGCGCCTCACAGGATTGCGGTGAATATATCGCAGCTTCTCGACGTGCTTGCGCTCGGTGAAGACATTGAAATCATAATAGCGGGCCTGCCAGAAAGGTCTCTGGGTTGACCTCTTGGCCATAGATAGTTTGAGAGCATGAATGGCCGTTGAAAGCGATTTTTCTGCTGGTTCGCTTACCAGCAGATGCACGTGCTCGGGCATCACGACGTAGCCCATCACGCAGAACCGGTAGCGCCGTCGAGTCCGCTCCAGAGTCTCTTCAAACAGAGTCCGCGCGGAAGCCGAAGCCAGATGCGCACCAAGACGAAAACAACTGAAAGTGACGAAATGAAGATCTCCCGCGTGTTGGTACCGCTTGAGGCCTTGCGTCATGCGATTGATTGTAGCTCGGACGGGAAAGATCTGTAAAAAGCCATAAAAGGCTAAAGAACTATAAAAAGCTATACATCGATAAAAAACTGTAGTTATAAATATCCCACCTTGTATGTTTCGTTCAGAAGCGTGACGATGGGTTGCGTTTCGGCGGAGAGGCCGTACCCACCTGAGGCCAGGGAGACCTGAGCCTGTTCCTAAGAGCGGCCCCCGTCCCTCTCTTTG
>Ga0255348_1000090_pt1 | contig 48572 bp, 39 predicted proteins | sample CBST25v5metaG_FD_189945 | JGI IMG/M metagenome (GOLD analysis project Ga0255348, IMG submission 189945) | Peat soil microbial communities from Stordalen Mire, Sweden - C.B.S.T-25.v5 | ecosystem: Environmental > Terrestrial > Soil > Wetlands > Peat | place: Sweden: Norrbotten County, Stordalen... | reverse complement strand
ATGGAACGAAAAACGGCAGGATCGTGCATGGCAGGTCACACTCTAATTGGGTTGAAAATCAACAGTCATCGGCCAGAAGTCGGAGTGGCCTGGAAAAAGCACGAAAGCAATGGCCCCGTTTTCACCAACGAGCCAGCCGGAGTTATCGCAATTTCCAGAGCTCAGTTTTCGGCAGTCGCAGGACAACGCAATTGTACAAGAGCCAGGACAACAGGCGCTCCTGGCCCCTGTAATGGCCCGTCTGTCAGTCCCATAGCTAAGAGCGCCGAGCCGAAATGCTTGCAGCGCTCAAAGCTGGCTCTCCGCTATGCGTGTTCTTCCGAGCAGGCGCGCAACCGTTGCGCTGCGTCTTCGGGCGTGATGTCGCGCTGCGGCATTCCGAGCATCTCAAAGCCCACCATGAACTTTCGCACCGTGGCCGAGCGCAGCAGCGGAGGATAGAAATGGGCGTGGAAGTGCCACTCGGGATGGTCTGACTCACCCGTTGGGCTCTGATGGAAGCCCATGGTGTAAGGAAAGCTCGTTTGAAAGAGATTATTGAAACGAGCGGTCATCCGCTTCAAGGCGTCGGCCAGCCCATCCCGCTCGTCGTCACTGAACTCCGGCAGCGCTCCCAGATGACGGCGAGAGACAAGCAGCACCTCGAAAGGCCAGGTTGCCCACCAGGGAACGAGAGCCGCAAAATGCTCATTCTCAAAAATGACTCGCTCTCCGGCCGCGTTCTCGGCAGCCAGATAGTCGCAGAGCAAACAGTGGCCGGTCCGGCTGAGATGTTCGCGCTGGGCTTTGGTCTCGGCTGCCGGTTCGTCAGGCACAAAGCTCGTAGCCCAGATCTGGCCGTGGGGATGCGGGTTGCTGGCGCCCATCATGGCCCCGCGGTTCTCAAAGATCTGCACGTATTCGATCCAGTCCAGACCTGCGAGCTCGCTGTATTCCTGCGTCCATGCGTCCACCACGCGGCTAATCTGGGCGCGCGTCATGCTGGCCAGGGTCAGGCTGTGGTTGGGATGAAAGCAGAGCACCTTGCACAAGCCGCGCGCGGACCCGGCCACCAGAAGCGATGACGCCGCCTGCTCCGGCACGGGCGGAGAATCAGGCAGCAGGGCGGCATAATCGTTGACAAACGAAAAGACGCCTTCATACGCGGGATTCATGGCCCCGCCCGCCCGTTGGTTGCCGGGGCAGAGATAGCACTGCGGATCGTAAGCGACCTCCAAGGAAGCCGTCTTCTGACCCACTTCGCCCTGCCAGGGACGTTGAGTGCGGTGCGGCGAAACCAGCACCCATGACTGCCGCAAGGGGTTCCATCGCCGATGCGGAAACTGACCGATCTTTTCCATGCGTACTCCCAAGAATAGTTTTCAGTAGAAGGGTGTGAACAGAGTGCCAATCGTTGCCGATAAGCTGTTGAGGGCCACTGAAAACTTACTACCGGCTCCGAACCACTGACCAGCCTCCAAACGTGGATACATGTGAGGATAGTTCTACCATAGACGGCGCAACCAGATTACAGCGCCCGCAACTTGTTGTTATCGTGTATTGAAGCACCCGCGAAAACAAAATCATATCAATCCTACTTTCGGCGGATACATCCCGATATAGGCGAAGGGTAGGATGTGTTCGGTTCAGAAATCTCCATTCCGATTGACTTGGCAACGGCCAATCGAGATTAGAACGGAGAACTCTGAACATTCACGGCTCGGTAGGGCGGTCGAAGGATTGAAAGCTGCTTCAGAGGCAAACGCAAACAGCTTTACAATCGCAGCCACTCACTCTACGCATCGCCAGGAACTTGATTTAGGAGGCAGTTGTGGGATTCGTCAAAGGAAAGAATGTACGCGCAGTCTTGCTTATTATCCTCGTTGGTCTCGTTGGCTCAGGGTTTCTCGTCTATGGACAAGGCACCAGCGCCAGCTTAACCGGCCAAATTACCGATCCATCCGGAGCAGCTGTAGCCGGAGCGGTTGTTACCGTCACCAACATCGACACAAATTTTGCCCCGTCTGTTAAGACGGATGGCGCAGGAAACTACCTGGTCCGGCCGCTGCCGATTGGCAACTACACGCTGGCCATCGATGCTGCCGGATTTGCCCGCTATGTGCAGAAGGGCATCGTCCTCACTGTAGGCCTGGCCGCAACGCAGGATGTGCGCCTCACGGTTGCCGCGGGCAAGGCGGAGACGATCGCTGTCACGGCCGATGCCGAGCTTATCAACACCACATCGGCTGAGCTGGGATCGACGGTCAATGAAGCCTTCATCTCCGCTCTGCCGCTCGACGGGCACGATCCTTCGTCCCTCGTCTTCCTGATTCCCGGCTCGGTGAACGTTCAGAGCGCCGGCGGTGAAACCATCCAGACCGGGTTCTCATTCCCCACCGAAACCGGCGTCGGCATCGGCAGCAGCCGCAACGGCAGCACCTTCTATATGCTCGATGGCGTCTCCAACATGGACAACTACGACGGCCTGACGGATCCGTTTCCGAATGCCGACGCCACGCAGGAGTTCAAGGTCATCACCAGCAACTACGGCGCGCAGTATGGCTTTGCGCCCAACGCGGTGGTCACGATCGCCACCAAAAGCGGCACCAACCAGTTCCACGGCAGCGCTTTCTGGTACGTCCGCAACAACGATCTGAACGCCACCAACTGGTTCAGCCAAGCGACCGATACGCTGCGCCGCAACCAGTATGGCATTGCCGCCGGCGGGCCAATCATCAAGGACAAACTTTTTGTTTTCGCTGACTTCCAGGGCACCAAGATCATCTGGAACTCGACCGATACGACGACCAGTACGCCGACCGCAGCCATGCTCACGGGCGACTTCAGCGGCCTGGCCACAGCAGCCGATCTGGCCTCGGGCACGACCGACCTGAAAGGCCCCTTCAAGAGCATCAGCGGCGTTCCAAACCAGCTCGATACGAGCGTTGCGAGCTTGTCTCCAGCAGCGGTGTATTTTGCCAAATATGGCATGATCCGGGGCACTCTCGGCACGACTCTGAAGACCGGAGTGCAGTTGGCCGACGGCGATATGATGTACACCTATCCCACCGTCCACGACGGCTACAACGAGGGCACGGTCAAGGTGGACTACATCCTCTCGCCCTCGCAGACCCTCACCCTGCGTTCGTATACCAACGAATTCGGTTCTCCGTCGACCGACAAAGCGGGCAACATGGAGAGCGCCTACAACCACGGCTCGTGGACGGCCAGCTTCTGGCAGCAGATGTATGTCTTCAACAACCTGCTGCAGCACACCTGGACGATCAATCCGAAGACGGTCAACACCATTTCGGTCTTCATGAACCAGCAGACCGCGCACAGCGGGGCCCAGGAGCTGGGCAGCGACGGAAAGGCGATGTGCTTCTCCAATAACAGCGGGGATTCTAATTTTGCTGGTATTGGGGTCAACGAGCCCACGGGCAGTTGCTACATGGGCGCGCTGCGCATCAACTCGAACTACGGCTTTGAGAGCGGCTGGGATGAGCCCTCGGCGGAAGTCCGCAACACCTTGGGCCTTACGGATACGCTCAATAAGATCCTCGGCAAGCACTCGATTACCGCAGGCATCGACCTGGTGCATCAGCACGCGGTCGAGAATACGGCGTATCCGACTCAGCCAATGATCGGCTTTGCTAGAACAGGAACAGGGTCGGGCAAAACCCCCTTGCTCCTTACTTCCTCCGCACAGACCAATGATGTAGCCCTTGCCGATTATATGTTGGGTGCTGGATATGGGTTCATGCAGGGCGCAGGTGAGATTGCCGATGTAACTGGCTGGCAGTTTGCTCCCTTTGTGCAGGACGACTGGAAGGTTCGTTCCAATCTGACCATCAACCTGGGCCTGCGCTGGGATCCGAATACGCCTCCCGTCTCCAAGAACGGACGCGGCGCAGCCTGGATTCCTGGAACGGCCCAGACAGCTGGCTTCGCGAATAGCTATCCCGGACAGCAAAGCGTCGTGTTTACCAACGCTCCGGCGGGACTCAACTTCCCCGGCGATCCTGGTGTGCCCGATACCCTGATGAACAGCAACTACGGTTACTGGGAGCCTCGCATTGGCGTGGCCTACCAGCCCACGTTCCTGCCCATGACTGTGATTCATGCCGGCTTCGGCATCTTCACCGGTCCGCTGCAGTATTCGGAGTACAACCACGCAGCCGACGTCGCTCCCTTCAGCCCCACCTTTAACTTCACGGGTGGATGGTGCTGGCCTTGCGGTGATACGGCTCTTACTCAATCCGAGGGAATTATCCCCTTCGATAACCCCTGGAGTGCCACAACTGCCGGTTCTCCCTATACGACAAGCCCCTTCCCAGGAACATTTCCCTGGGCGACGTTTGGCTACCAGCCGGCAAAAACCGTTGCCATTCCCAAGGGCCAGCAAATCAGCCAGGTCTTCTCGCGCGACTTCAAGATGCCCACAACCTATGCCTGGAACTTCTCGGTTGAGCATCAGCTTACCCCGTCGACTGCCCTGCGCGTGGCTTATGTGGGCAACGAAACCGATCATTTGTCGGTGCTCATCGACATGAACCCGCAGTGGGCAACAAAGTTGTACGTGAACAAGAACTTCGGGGACATCTATGAGGACCAGAGCTGGGCGACGGCGAGCTACAACTCGCTGCGGGTCAGCCTGGATCAACATCCGTGGCACGGCCTCCAGTTCCAGTCCAGCCTCGAGTGGTCGCATACCATCGACATCACCGGCTCCAGCAACGTCTCTTACGGCAATCCGGCGCTGGGCAATCCGATCAGCGCCAAGTGGAACCGCGGCAACTCCGGCGCGGACGTTCCGTGGGCCTGGATCAGCAACTTCGTCTATCAGGCTCCCTCGTTCAAGGAAAAGGGCAAGCTGATGGAAGAAGCGGTCGGCGGCTGGCAGTTGAGCGGCATTATCACCTGGCAGAAGGGCAGCCCATTCTCTATTGGCTCGTGGAATACCGACCCTGGCGTCGGCATGTGGAATAACCGCGCCGATTCTGTCTCGGGCCAAGCCCTCAACATAGGAAAGGGCAGCCACTGGGATTGGAAAAAAACAGGTTACTTCAACCAGGCCGCCTTTACCGATCCCGTCTCCTGCAACGACAACACGCCGAATTGGTGCGGTTTCGGCGACACCGGCAAGAACGCTTACTTCGGACCAGGCGTTTTTGGCATTAATGCATCGATCATGAAGAACTGGACTCTGAGGGAAGGAAAGACCTTCCAGTTCCGCTGGGATGCCTTCAACGCCACCAACCATCCAGACTTTTCGAACCCATCGTCCAACGTTGATAGCGGCTTACCTGCTAATGGGGGTACTTTTGGCCTTATCAGCGGATCGAACTCGCCTCGTATCTTCCAAGGCGCTCTTCGCTTAACCTTCTGATAACGCACCTTCACCAGAGGCCCGGACGGTGTTTATCGTCCGGGCCTTTTTTCACGCGCGTTGGCCTATTGTCGCCGGATGACAAATGCTGGGGATTCGTCCCAGACGCAATGAGCGAGAATGATAGAGAACGCATGAACGCCTTTCCACATCCAAGTTGCTTTTCCTTGCGGCCACACGGAATCCCATACATCGCCATGCTACTACATGGGCTTCTGCTGGCAATCATTGGAATCTTCCTCCCGGCTGCCCAGAGCATTCACGCTCAGCAATTGGCCATTGAGCCATTCCCGGCGGCCAGCGAAGAGTGGAACTACACCATTCGGTCCTGGCAATCACAGGATGGTTTGCCGGAGGAGACGGTGCAGGCCTTTGCACAGACTTCGGATAGCTACCTTTGGGTGGGAACCAGTGGCGGGCTGCTGCGCTTTGATGGGGCTCGCTTCCGCCTCTTTGCCCATGAGAATACGCCCGCCTTCAGGGAGAACAGCGTCTTTTGCCTGCTGGCCGCCCGCGATGGCCGTCTGTGGATCGGCACCGACGGTAGCGGTTTGATTGAATGGCAAAATGGCGCATTTCATGCCTATCCTGTCGCCCAGGGCCAGACTGCCGATTTTGTACGCTCGCTCGCCGAGGACCACAACGGCTTGCTGTGGGTGGCCACGGACGATGGCCTGTTCTGGGCCAAAAACGGTCGCCTGGAACGCGCCGACAAACCACTCGGCTTGCCCGTCTTCAACGTTCATGCCGTGTTGGAAGACCGCTCCGGCCGCATCTGGGTGGGTGGCTCGCGCCTCTATTCGCTCAAGGACGGCCAGTCTCACGAGTATTCGCTACCTGGCAATGACAGCAATAATAAGGTGAAATCCTTTCTGCAGACCTCCGACGGAGTGATCTGGGTGGGGACGGTCGGCGGTTTGTACCGGCTGCTGCCCGGACAGGACCGCTTCGAGCCGGTTCCGGGAGTTTCCGGCACGATTCGATCCCTGCGCGAGGCGCCCAACGGTGAGTTGTGGGCAGGCTCAATCGGCGCGGGGATTTTCAGGATTCGCAACAATCGCGTCACCCGCCTGAAGGCGCCTTCCCCGCTGATTAGCAACACCGTACTCTCTATCTTTGCCGATTCCGGCCGGGATCTGTGGTTAGGAACCCAGGCCGGCATGATGCGCCTCAGCCGCACTCCGGTGCGCGTGCTGGCCCTCTCCGAAGCCGCTGACTCGGATTTCGGCACCGTCTCTTTGGATTCGGACGGTTCGTTGTGGGCCGCTTCCAACCAGTTGGTGCATGTGCAGAGCGGGCAGGCCAAGCCTTTCAGATTTCCCGGACTGGGCGACGTGCGGGTTCGCAATGTGCTGCGCAGTCAGGATAGTTCGTTCTGGATCGGAACCGACGGCGGCGGTGTCTATCATCTCTCTGCACAGACAACCACGCACTTCACCACGCGCGAAGGTTTGGTGAACAACTTTGTGCGCGTATTCCTTGAGTCCAAAGACGGCACGCTGTGGATTGGCACCGATAACGGCGTGAGTCATCTTGATCGAGGAGGCATTCATAACTTCACCGCGCAGAATGGACTAGCCTACAACAGCATCCGCTCGCTGTTGGAAGATCGGGATGGAACCATCTGGATCGGCACCGAACACGGGCTAAGCCAATACAGAAATGGAGAATTTGTTCACGATGCGATGACAACTGCGCTCAGTGACGAGAAAGTGTGGGCGCTCCATCAGGATGCGGACGGCGGAATGTGGATCGGTACGCGCGCCCATGGGCTCTTTCGCTACCGTAATGGCGAGCTTTCCCACTACACTACGGCCAACGGACTGGCCAGCGACAGCATCTACAGCATTCTCGAGGACAAGCAAGGCCATTTCTGGTTTAGCGGCCCCTCCGGAGTGATGCTGCTGAACCGCGCCGAACTGGATGCTCAGGCCAAGGACAAAGAGAAGCTTCTTTCCCTGCGAATCTTCCGGGCCAATGAGGGCGGCAAAACCACGCAGTTTTACGGGGGAACGCAGCCGGCCGGCGCTCTGACCGGGACGGGCGAAGCTTGGTTTCCCACCAGTCAGGGGTTGTGGAGTATCCGCCCCGATGAATTGGAGCGTCCGCTCGTCTCGAACTTGAATATCGACGCGGTTACGGTCGACGGCCGGCCCGTGCCGCTGACAGGAGCACTGAGCCTGGATGCAGGCAGCAGCCGTTTGGAGATCGGGTATGAGCCGGTGTTGCTGCGCTCGCAGGAAGGACTTCGCTTTCGCTACAGGCTCGACGGATATGAGCGGAGCTGGACCTATGCAAGCGCGCAACAACGGATGGCAACCTACACCAATCTTCCCGCCGGAAAATACACATTTCTTGTGGAAACCTGGGAGACGGATCATCCGGAGCATTTGACCCGCACCGCGATTGGATTTATCAAGAGACCTTATTTCTATCGGATGCCGTGGTTCATAGCTCTCTGCGTGCTGCTGGCGGCGCTTGTGTCCATCTCGGCGTATCAGCTGCGGATGAAGCGGATTCACGATCGCTTCAAGGCCGTACTTGCCGAGCGGACGCGGCTGGCGCGCGAGATGCACGACACGCTCATCCAGGGCTGCGTCAGCATTTCCGCGCTGCTCGAGGCCGTGTCAAGCGGCGAGGTTGAAGACAGCGAGTCAAAAGCGCACATGATCGACTATGCCGCCACGCAAATCCGCGCAACCGTGGATGAAGCGCGGCAGGCAGTGTGGAATCTGCGTGGCGATGAGCGCGCTAGTACCGATCTGGGGACAGCGCTACAGCGCATGGCCGAACGGATTGGCCGGGAACATGGCGTGGAGATGGTCTATCGTCTGCACGGGAATCCTTTTGCAATCAGCTTGCCTGCTACCCATGAATTGATGATGGTGGCGCGGGAAGCGGTATTTAACGCGATTCTGCACGGGCACGCGCAAGAAATCGTGGCAGAGCTCTCCTACACGAACGAGTCGCTTTCACTCACGATAAAGGACGATGGGCAGGGCTTCGATGCCTCGAAAGCCTTCTCCGATGAGCACTTCGGTTTGCGCGGGATGAAGGAACGGATTCACCAGTTCAACGGGAGATTCGAGATCGAGAGCACCCTTCATAAGGGAACCAGCGTGCGATTGGAGATTCCCCGCGCGGCCATGGCCTGATGATGCGCGACGACAGATGTGTCTACGCGCCGGAGCCGAACATGACGCCTGCAACGCCCTATAATCTGCTTATGCCTCCGATCCGCATTCTTATCGTTGATGATCACCCGATTATGCGGATTGGGATCACGGCGCTCATCGCGTCCAGTAAAGAGATGGAGGTGGTGGCACAGGCCGCCAGCGGGGAAGAGGCGCTCGCCTTGCACGCGCTTCATCATCCGGACATTACTCTCATGGACTTACGGCTCCCCGGCATTAGCGGGGTGGAAACGATTCGCGCCATTCGCGGCCAGTCCCCCAAGGCCCGGTTTATCGTGCTCACCACTTATGATGGCGACGAAGACATTTTCCAGGCGATGGAGGCGGGAGCTGGCGGCTACCTGGTTAAGGGCATGCCCCAGGAGATGCTGGTCAATGCGGTGAAGCGGGTTCACGCAGGAGGCCAATATCTGCCTCCACCCATGTCCAAGGTGCTGGCCTCGCGCATGCCCGACTCAAGCCTCAGCCCTCGCGAAAGCGAGGTACTCGGCCTACTGGCAAAGGGCAAGTCCAATCGAGAGATTGCCAACTGCCTGGGCATCTCCGAGGCTACAGTGAAGTGCCACGTAAGCGTCATCCTGATGCGCCTGGACGCCAGTGACCGCACCCAGGCTGTGGTAATAGCGCTGCAACGTGGCTTGATTCATCTGTAGTAATACATCATCTTGACAAGTCAACTTCGTACTCGGGAAGAGCCTCGACCGAGTCCAGAGTTCCCACCTGACCATCCTTGCCAAACATCGGCTTCTTGCCTGGCTCGAAGAAAATGGGAGTCTTCTGGCTTAGCGGCAGAACCTGGAGCGAGAATGCAGCCGGGGAAGAACCTGAAAGATATCGCTTCATTCCAATTTGCCACTCGGTCCCATTGAAAAAGTTATCGGTGAGCAAACGGCCATTCCCTAGCAAGCGTGCCTCGTCGCCCTGATAATGCACTCCGAGATAGAGATCGCTTAGCCCATCGAGCGCGCCTTGCGGAACCACAATTTTCCATTCGCCGGCCTCACCAAAGCTGGAGTCATCCGGAGCCATAACCACTGCGCCATGCTGCCACGGCAGCTTCGGCCCCAAAACTGGCGAGGGCGCCTTGCCCACAGTCTTTGTCTGCGCCCACTGTAGCGCAACCTTTCGCTCGGACTCGCGGAAATTCAGATCCTGAAAAAGCCCTGTCTCTTTGCTTGCCTCAGCTTCGGGTGCTGCTTTGCCGGCAGTGAGGCTACGGGCCGGGAAAAGCGCTACGTCAAAAGACGATTTACCGATTTGGCGCAGAATAATATGCGACTCATCGCTGTAAACCTGAGCCTTGGTCAGCACCAGTTGGCTGCTTCCCTCGAAGTTTATTCTCCAAAGATCTCCTGCCTGTTCCGCGCTGAGAAGCACAATGTGCGTAAGACCGCTGCGGCCATGAATCCTGATTACAGGACTCAATCCCGACTCCGCGTCTCGCACGTGCAACGTGTCGCCCTCCTGGGATAGTGTGCCTTGCATTGCGTGGATTGCGGATGAGTCTGCCGCCGGAAACGCAAACTCCGCGGCAATGCCCGGAATTTGTTTGAAGAAGGCATACGTCTCGCCACCCAAGTCAATTTTCAGAATGGGCTGGGCAGTTGCATAGCAAAGCGTGACTCCATCGAGATCGAGGTTCACCGGCCAATAAAAATAACTGTTCGCCGGAATGGTAATGGGCATCTCCGGAACAAGCAGCGTCTTGCCGGGGACTCTAACTTCAAACTGCGTGCCGGGCCGGGCCGCGACCTCCCGCTCGCGGATATAGTTGTTCACAAACAGAAAGCCGCGCTGTCCGTCGATGCGCGCCGAAGCCCTCAAGACCGATGTATCGGCCGGCCCCGCGGGGCGCGATACTGGCGCGATGACACGCGCCGGAGCCAACTGTGCACCGAAGTCCTCGAGAAAGTAACTGTCCAGCTTCAACTCTCGCAATGTCTCATTCATCTGGCCAAACTCACCCAGAGGCGATTGAAAGTCGTAGCCCTTTACAGGAACGTCGGTTGGATAACCGGTTCGTTGCGACTCCTGAAGCGTGGTCAGTTTTCCATCGGGATTTTCGCCGCCCTGGTACATGTAATAGCCGAGGAGATTGGCCCCCGAACCGATCACCACAGGAATCGTCGCCGGCACGTCGCCCACGGCCAGAACCGGCCTGCGGTGATAGGTGTCCTGATTGCCGCCTCCAACTTCCGCAGTGAGAAATGGAGTTTCGGCGCGCAGTTGGTCGTCGTGCCGATTCCCGACTGCGGAATTATCTCCAATCGCTCCCATATTTGCAGCCACTCGACTGCCAAAGAGGAAGGAATATACTGCGGCCGGAGGAAGGACATCGGTGCTGGAGTCCCAGGGCGCGTCGGGATAGCCACCACCATAAATAGGCAGAAACAGGTCGTCAGAAACCACCGCGTTATCCCAACCAGTAACGGTATACAAGGGCACATCAAGGCCGCTTTCGAGGGCCAGGCCCTTGAGCGAAGCCAGATGTTCGCGTCCCTGCCCCGGACCATTCGCAGCATACTCGTTCTCAATCTGGATACCGATGACGGGCCCGCCATCCTTCCAAAGCAGCCCATGAAGCTGCTGTCCGATCTGCGCATAGAATTGCTTTACTTCAGCCAGATAGACAGGATCATTGGATCGCACTGCGCTTTTCTTGAGCACCCAGTCGGGCAAACCGCCGTTACGGACCTCACCGTGGGCCCACGGACCGATGCGCGGATAGAGCAACATCCCGTGCTTGGCGCATAGTTCGGCAAATCTTCTTAAATCTCTCTGCCCGCTCCAATCGAACTGGCCTTCAATCTCTTCGTGATGAATCCAGAAAACGTAAGTCGAGATAATCTCAACGCCACTAGCCTTCATCTTGAGAATCTCTTCTTCCCAGTATGCTTCCGGATAGCGCGTGAAGTGGAACTCACCCATTACAGGAATCCAGGGCTTGCCGTCTCGCATAAGATATTGGCTATTGACGGTGATCGTATTTCCGTTAGGAGCGCGATTGGTGCCAAGTTGCGTGGGAACAGACCCGGGTGCAGCGCTGGAAGCCGTCGCATCGAAAACCAAACGATTGGAATGCGGCTGCGCGCACAAGCAACTCGCAAAGACGAATAGAAATAGGAATACTGCGGGAGAGCGCATAACTCACATACCTTTCAAAGCGCGCACGTTCAATTTAAAAAAGGAGCAAACCCAGCATTCCGCTCCGAAAATCCTTTGCCGGCGGAATTTACCGCCGGGCATTGCTAGTTGGCTGCTCATGCTGCGCTACGGCTGCGGCGGAGAGCCAATGGGCGATTACTGAACCATCGACTCGCATGTTACGCCGTCTCGACGCGACTTGAATCCGACTAAAGTCGGATTGCGCTTGTTTTGGGGCGGAGGCAGCGACGCGCATTGGTTCTATAAGACAACTTAGATATCATTTCGAGGGCAAGTTGACGCGGCTTCGGCCACTCGCGGCATGGAATTCCACGAATGGCCGGGGAGACTCCCGTCACACTAGTTGAAAGTGCTTCATCTGGCCAATTAATTCCGTCAGGTCAATAGGCTTCATGAGGTACGCGTCGCAGAGTTCCTGAAAGCAGAGAATGACCTCTTTGACGTCTTCTACCGTCGTCGTCATGATGATTTTCACGCCCGAGGTCGACAGAATTCCGCTGGCTTCCTCGATGGCGCGAATACGCCGGAATGCTTCGCGCCCGTCCATTTCCGGCATCATGATGTCCATACAGATCAGGTCGTAAGGCTGATTCCGTTCCATCGAGAGGCGAAACGCTTCCACAGCTTCTTTGCCGTTTACAGCGGAGTGGCATTCGCCGTAGCGAGAGAGAAAAGTCTGCAATAGCAGCCGGCAGGCAAAGTCGTCCTCCGCCAGGAGGATGCGCAAAGATTTTCCCTTATGGCGAGACTGGCTGAGCGGGGCGGTTTGGGCCGAGCCGGTGGAAGATTGGCTATCGGCCAGTAGTCTGTCCAGATCGTCCATGATTCCTTGAATGTTAGCTTCATTGCTCACGACTGGGTGTCGAATCAGTTCGCTCAATGTGTCAGACGCGGAAATCAAGGAGCGTACCTGATTGGCCGTGATCGCAGCGTTCTGCGAGCGAAGAGATGTCAGACTCTGCTCCACTTTGTATGCAAGCTCGCGGATCTTGATGAGGTCGAAAAATGCCGAGCCGCCCCAGATGAAATGCATGCCTCGATAGACTCGACTTAGCTGAGCCTCACCAGTTTGAGGTTCGCCCATCGTCAGAGAAAGAAGATCCGCCTCGATCATCGCCAAGTGTTCCCGGCAATCGGCTAAATAGTCCTGTGCCAACTCGTCATTCAAATCAATCATTGCCATTCATCCTCAAAACTACCGGTGCTGTCTGGAGCTCTAACCATCCCGTCCGATCCACGATGGTCTTGAATCGTTCAAATTCCTTCGCCGCGCAGGGGAGCAGTTCGATACAGCGGTTGAGGTTTCCGGCCTTCCCGGCCTCTTCAATGGCCGAGGTGATTGACCGCAGGCCCTCGGCCCCAACCGTTGCCGCCGCTCCCTTGAGTGCGTGCGCATGCAACCGGACTGCCGGCGCGTCTCCCCTTGAGAGCAGCCCGTGTAGATTCTTCAATTGAATGGGAAAATCATCAAGGAATCCATTGACAATGGCGCTGGCCAGTTGGCGGTCTCCCATCAGCCGTCGCAGCAAAGCCTCCTCATCGAATGTGCATTCGATTGATTCTCCTGCGTCCCGCGGGAGAGGTTCCGGAAGAGCGTTGGTGCGGGCTGCGCGCAACCACTTGGCGAGCACGTCCGCCAGCCGCGGAAGTTCAAGCGGCTTTGCAAGATAGTCATTCATCCCCTCGCTCAGGCATCGTTCCCTGGCAGACGACATTGCATCAGCCGTGAGAGCAACGATCGGAATGCCTGGTTGAAGCGATTTGCGAATCCGCCGGGTTGCTTCGTAGCCGTCCATGACCGGCATCTCGCAGTCCATCAGCACCAGGTCGTACCCTCCGCGCTCAACCGCTTCGACGGCTTTCGCGCCGTTCATAACAACATCCGCCTTGTATCCAAGTTTCCGCAATTGGGCCAGAACCACAAGCTGGTTGGTGAGGTTGTCTTCTGCCACCAGGATTTTTTCTCCATGCCCGATTGTCGTCTGAGGACGCGGCTCTATGACGAGATCCTTCGGCAGCTCGCCTGCGGACCTTCTCTCGCTGGCAACTGCACTTTCAAAGACAGCTGTGAACCAGAAGGTTGAACCCTGACCCTCCCGGCTATTCACACCCATCTTCCCGCCCATCAACTCCACAAGCTGCTTTGATATCGTCAGTCCAAGCCCCGTGCCGCCGTATTTGCGCGTCGTGGAGGCATCGGCTTGAACAAATGGTGAAAAAAGTATTTTCACCTGATCCGGTCGTATTCCGATTCCCGTGTCGCTGACAGCGAAACGGAGGGTCGCAATGCCATTGCTTTCGCTCATGAGTTCCACATTGAACGTCACCTCGCCATGGTCGGTGAACTTGACAGCGTTCGCGGCGAGATTGGTCAGGATCTGGCGTAGGCGGAGCGCATCACCTTGGACGTGCGGCGGAACATCTGGAGACACGCACGAAAGCAGCTGGAGTCCCTTCGCGGTTACCCGGTCTTGCAGGAGAAGAATGACATCTGCGATAACTTGCCGCACGTCGAGGATCTGCTTCTCAAGTGAAATCTTCCCCGCTTCGATCTTGGACAAGTCAAGAATGTCATCAATGAGGGCAAGAAGTGTATGCCCGCTGGTCTGGGCCATCTGAACGTATTTCCGCTGCTCAGGGGTGAGATCCGTTTCAAGCAGCAGCTGATTCATGCCAATGACTCCATTCATCGGCGTACGAATCTCGTGACTCATGTTGGCGAGAAAACGGCTCTTCGTCTGGTTGGCGGCCTCGGCGCCCTCACGCGCGCTGATTAGCTCCTCTTCATAGCGCTTTCGTTCGGTGATATCCTCAACGATTCCGACGAGCCGAATCAACTGCCCTTCGCGGTCGCGGATAGGGAATGATCTATCCCGTATCCATTTCTCCTGCCCATCTTGCATCAGAATTCTGTATTCCGTCTCGGCTGGTTCTCCTTCTTTTTGCCGTGCAAAGACCAGGCAGGCCTTTTCGAGATCATCCGGGTGAATCGCCTCCAGCCGAGATGCAGGGTTCTGATAGATGCTGGCGAGGGTCTTTCCCCATACCTGTTCATAAGCGGGACCGACATAAAGAAACTCCTCGCAACCCGCATTCTTCATCCAAAATATCTCGCGAATGTTCTCTGCCAGTTGGCGAAACTTCTCCTCACTGCTTTGCAAAGCCAGCACGGCTCGTTTGCGCCCGGATATGTCTCGAAAGAACCACGCGCGCGCCAGGTACTTGCCTTGCTCATTGCGCAGGCTGGTGGAATATCGTTCGAGCGTCCGGCCATCCTTTAATTCCACCTCACACTCATCGTTTGCTTCTGGATTGGCATAAAATTCGCGCGCCCGCTCCAGGTAGTACTCCGGATCTTTGACGCGCTCAAGGCACGCTGACAGAAGTGGCGGAATCGGCTCGCCTATGGTGGCGGCGCGCAGGGGTCTGGGGATCTGCGAGGACGGAATCTGCCACACTTCGAAGAGCCTTTCGTTGTGTGAGAGAACGTTGCCTTCGCGGTCCACTACGAGTATTCCGTCGAGCGCCACTTCTTGTATTGTGCGAACGAGTGAGTGCTGGAATTCGCGTGCCTGCTCGTTTTGCTTCCGTTTCGTGATGTCTGCACTGAGGCCGATATGCCCCATGTACTCGCCGCTCGGCGATATGCGCGGTTCGGCTCTCGATCCCAAGAGTCGCCACTCGCCATCGGCTCGACGCGCTCTTGCCTCCGCACTGAAAGAGGTGTGACTCGTCACTGAACGGCTAAACGCTGCCGTGAATTCGGGAGCGTCGTCCGGGTGAACGAGCATTTGCCATTTGCCATGTTCAACCTCCTCGGCGGTGACGCCGAAAAATTCGCGGTATGCCTTGTTAATGAAGTGGAGATTCCCATCAATATTGGTCACCCACATAATCGACGGACTGCCGTCGGCCATGGAACGGAAACGCTCCTCGCTCTCAGCCAGAGCCTGCTCCGAACGCCTGCGTTCCGTAATGTTGACATGTTCAATTACGACTCGGGCCAGGCCACTGAATTCAAACTGGGTAACCTTGCACAAGAACCATCGCTGCTCAGTGGGGGAATGGCACGGATACTCTCTGGAGTACCGGACCTGATCTCCGCGCAAAACAGCCCGAATGCCCCTAGCGAACTCGGCCGCCTCCTCATACTCTGGGCCAGTCACCTGGTCGCAGACCTCGAGGTAGTTGACGCTTTCGCAGATGCCTTCGTTGTCTGAAGCAAAGCCCTCGTGTACGCCGCGGTCTTCTTTTCGATTCGCCTCTGCAACCCCCCTCCATGCATTGTTCACGGCAATGATCATGCCGGACTCGTCGAGCACGCAAATGCTCGATGAAATTGCATCGATCACGGCCTGGGAGAACTTCTGGGCGACGCGCAGCGCCTCCTCTGCCCGTCTTTGCTCGGTAATGTCTTCTACATGGATCACAGAATAGAGGGGTTGCCCGTCGCTGGCCTTTACTAGCGAAGCCTTGACGTGGGTCCAAACTGCGGTTCCATCCCGATGAATGATGCGCTGAAATTCGTCGAGAGATTCGGTTTCTCCACCCCACAGTCTTGCCTTACCCCTCATTGCCGCCGGGAGATCGTCGGGGTGGCGCAACTCTGTCCACTTCCTGCCGAGCAACTCCTGCTGGTTATAGCCGAGCATTCTACAGAAAGCCCCATTCACCTGAATGTATCGTGTGTCCCTGTCTGCTACGCAGATTCCTACTGGCGCTTGTTCAAAGACCTTGCGGAGGCGCTCTTCGCTCTCGCGCAGCGCCTCCTCTGTCCGTCTTCTCTCGCTGATGTCTTCTACATGAACCACAGAATAGAGCGGCTGTCCGTCGCTGGCCTTTACTATCGAGACCCTGATCTGGGTCCAAACCACGGTTCCATCACGGTGAATGTAGCGCCTTAATCCGTCGAGAGAATCGGTTGCTCCACCCCACAGTCTCTCCTTACCCTCCATCGCCGTCGCGAGATCGTCGGGGTGGCACAACTCTGTCCACTTCCTGCCAAGCAACTCCTGCTGGCTATAGCCGAGCATTCGACAGAAAGCCTCATTCACCTGAATGTATTGTGTGTCCCGGCCTGCTACGCAGATTCCTAAGGGCGCATTTTCAAAGACCTTGCGGAGGCGCTCCTCGCTCTCCTGAATCCTTCGCTCTGCTTTGCGCCGCTTCGTGATGTTGCGAAGGATGACGGAAATGGCCGTTGCCTCGCCCGCCTGGTTCCTCACCGGAGACCCGATAATTGATACGTCAATCCTCCGTCCATCTTTATGTAGGCACGTAGTGTCATACTGCGGAACTCGCCCGCTTCGACATACGTCTGCGGTAAACTGCGGCAGGATATGCACGCGTTCGGGCGTCATTATAAGAGACATCGGACGCCCGATTACATCGCTGGCAGAATGGCCGAAAAGAGCCTCGGCGCCACGGTTCCAAGTAAGAATAATTCCCGCCAGCGAATGGGCAATAATGGCGTCTTCGGAGCCTTCAACAATGGACGCAAGAAGCGCCCTCCCTTCTTCCGCGGCTCGCCGGTCAGACACGTCGTGCTTGATCGCTATGAAGTTGACAATTTTGCCAGTCGAAGAACGCACGGGGGCGATTCGCGTCTCTTCGCTAAAAAGAGTCCCATCCTTGCGCTTGTTAATCATCTCGCCGTGCCAGACCTCGCCTGCCTTGATGGTCATCCAGAGATCTTTGTAAAACGCCGGAGCGTGGTGCCCCGATTTGAGAAGACGCGGATTCTTCCCCTCCGCCTCCTCGCGTCTGTATCCGGTCATCTTTGTGAACGCGGGATTGACATACTGAATGTTGCCATCAGTGTCTGTGATCACGATCCCGTCCGCAGCCTGCTCGACAGCTGTGATCAAACCCGTCTGTTCAAATGGTCTGTTTTCCGGAATCACGTCTCACTCCAATGAACTAAACCTCATGTTCATTTGTTGGCCCACATGCGGTGCCCTTTGCCCAAGTGCTTTCTTAATTACACGCTCCTCAGGTGAACACCAACTTACTTAACAAGCTTCTGAACCACCGCGACCAGTTGGTCCGCGTTGAATGGCTTCACTATCCAGCCGGTTGCGCCAGCCTTTCGCCCTGCGTCCTTTTTCTCCGCCTGAGACTCGGTGGATAGCATCAAGATAGGAACAAAGGAATATCCAGGCAGCTTGCGCAAAGCGGTGATTAGTTGAATGCCGTCCATAATGGGCATGTTCAGATCAGTGATAATCAAGTCGAATTTTCCGCGTTCTGCTTTGACGAGGCCATCTTTGCCATCAACAGCTTCTGTCACCTCATAGCCTACCGTGCGCAGAGTAAAGCTGACCATCTGTCTCACACTGGCTGAATCGTCCACCGTCAATATGTGTTTCATCGCCTGCACTCATTTCCTTGGTACGAGAATGTAGTACTTTCCTGACGCGAGGTCAGAGTCAAAACAATTCAACATCGTTACCTATCGAGCCTTGCTTCTGCGCGGAGAATTCGGTGCCGTAGATCGCCGCCCTCATTACGTCGCGCTCCGTCTGCGTTGTGTAGGCCGCGGAGAATAGCTGCTCAACTTCTGCGGCGTTGCATTTTCCCTTCACATCCGGGTAATAGGACTCCAGTTGCTTCTTCGCGCTTTCTATGTCTGCGGATACCTCGTCAATGCGAGCAAAACATGCATTCAAAAGGTCACTGGATTTCCCTATCTCACCACTCTTGATCTGCATGGTCTCAGTCACGATTGCTATTTTTTGACCCTGTGCGACTGCGAAGGTGGCAGCGTCTCGCAGAGTGTCGAGACCCGATTTCGTCTGTACTTGAGCTTCCTTGAATTTCTCGCCGCTGGCTTGCGAGAAGTTTGCCATCACTTCGTTTATGCGCTTGGATAGGCCTAGAATCTCCCCCAGCGCGCTCTCGGATTGCTCGGTGATTTTGGCCCATTCATTCGAAACTTCCGCGATACCGTCCGCGATCACACATATTGTGTCCGCTTGCTTCCCCAGGCGAGCGGCCTCTATAACGGAGTTGAACGTAAGTAGTCGAAGGCGGCTGCGTGCGGACTCAGCATTCTGCAGATGTTCCGCGACCAATTGGGAGAGGTTGGAGATCCCCTCAAGGGTAGACCGGACTCGCTCGCTGTATGCTTGACATTCGCGTTCGAGCAATTCTATGTGCGCTAGCTGGAACGACACCAACCGCTCCTGTTCAAGCACCAATGGGCCGATCCCGACCAACTCAGACACGCTAACTCCGAAGATGCTATCCAGACATACCCTGATTTGCGACGTCCATTCCGCTATCGTCCCTTTGATGGCCTTCAGTTGAAAGGTCTGGATTGTGAGGCCAGCATAGGCGCGAGCAATTTCAGGGGTGATTCCGACCGGCGAACTGGCCTCTGCGAGCATTGTGGTTGAAATAGTCTCTATCGCCTCTTGCACATGCTCGATTTGTTGGCGAGTAATGTCGTGACCTTGGACGGCGACCACTACACCTGTGATCTGGCGGGCAATATCTTCCGTGGACTGTTTGAATTGCGCAGGAATCTTGGAGAGCTTGGCCAGACCTGGGTCAAGAGCGGCCAAATCGTTGCCTATATTGATTCCAACGCGCGTCAACTCTTCTCGCAGGTGTGGGAGTTCGGAGGAAAGCATGAACCTTGTCTTCTCAGTCGCCGCCCTACGATCATCCGTGTGACTCGTAAGATCCTTGGTATTTTGGGCTAAAGTCTTCGAAAAGTCGGCCAACTCGCGAGCGAGATACTCGAAATCGGCGCCCACAGACCCGAGATGAGCCACCTCTATTTTTGTATGCACGTTGAGCATTCTTATCTTGAAAGCAAGTCCCTCTTGTCCGTCCGTCACCATAGATAACTTGTGCAGCAACTCCGTTTCCGTTGAAACGGTTTCGAGTATTTGGGAAGTTGCCTGGAGTCTGTCATCAACAAACTGCCTGGCCGCGATGCCCAGATTATGCACGCTCGGCAGAACGGAGCTTACGCTTTCGTTCTCGACGCAAACTACGATGGCCGCCGCCTGCTTCAAGATCGCGTCAGCATCGCTGGTTAGACCTTGAAAGGAACCGACCAGCGCGCTCATCGCGTCTTCGGCGGTCCGGAGCACCCATTGGAGATCGGCTCCGGATTTCTCAAGGGTGTGGGCAGCCTCTGCGTTGATCTTCGCGCTCATTGACTCCGTCCCTTCAACTTCGTGCCTCCTCGTCGCGTCACTTTGCACAAATCAGCATTGCTCCAGCGATTGCCTGTAGCGGCAATATCTTATTCACCGCACCGTACTTGATAGCTTCCTTGGGCATACCGAAAACTATGCAACTGGCCTCATCCTGCGCAATCGTCATAGCTCCCGCCTGTTTCATTTCCAGCATTCCCCTCGCGCCATCATCGCCCATTCCGGTCAATATCACTCCGACCGCATTCTGCCCGACATAACGGGCCGCGGATCGAAAAAGCACGTCGACCGACGGACGGTGACGGCAGACAAGCGGTCCATCCTTGATTTCGACGTAATAGCGTGCGCCGCTCCTCTTGATCAACGTGTGATGATTCCCCGGCGCGATCAATGCCCGCCCTCGCAGCACGGTGTCGTTGCTCTCTGCTTCCTTAACGGTAATACTGCACAAACTGTCTAGTCGCTTGGCAAAGGCGCGAGTGAACAACTCCGGCATGTGCTGCACGATCACGATTCCCGGGCAATCGGCTGGAAGCACCTCCAGCAGAGTCTTGAGTGCTTCCGTTCCGCCAGTCGATGCGCCGATCACCACCACCTTCTCGGTCGTCTCGAGCATCGCGCTCGTGCCAGGAGACAGAATGGCGTCCGCAGTCAGCTTTGGTTCAACGACACGGCTTGGGGTGAGTAGCCGCAACTGCGCCGCTGCCGCGGCCTTGACGGCCTGACAAAGTATGATTTGGGATTCCTCCAGAAATTGCTTCGTGCCAAAGCGCGGTTTGGTGATGATATCCACCGCTCCGTATTCAAGTGCCTTCAAGGTGCTTTGTGCTCTGTCTTCCGCGAGGCTCGAACAGATCACGACCGGTATCGGGTGTTGGCTCATGATCTTCTGCAGGAACGTGAGCCCATCCATCCGCGGCATCTCAATGTCCAGGGTGATGACATCCGGCACCTGTTCGGCTATTCGTTCGGCCGCCACGAAAGGGTCACCCGCGGTCCCAATGACCTCAATCTCCGGATCGGACGAGAGCACCTCACTAAGTGTTTGCCGAACAATCGCTGAATCGTCCACGATGAGAACACGAATCTTTTTCATGCTCATGCGCGCCGTCCTTTTGCCCGATTGTGCGGTGGATTGAGAAGCGAACAATCCTTGAGTCGGCGAAGCTGGACCTCTCCGTTTCCGGTATCGAAATGAATGTTCAAGCCTGTGGTGCCTCGCAGGCTAGACGCCGTCACTTGAAAACCTTCGGCGCTTAGGACAGCGAGCGCCGAATCGCAATTCAGGCTGCCGACGGTGGGCCTGTCGGCCGCCCCAGGTCCGCCGAGAAGCACGTCGGCGCCCCCAAACAGCTTTACCTGTACCTCCGAGCGGTGGACGCCTAACTGATCGAACTTCCGCGCAATGTCGCGGATAGAAAAATCCACATAACGATAGCCATCCTCCGGGCGTAATCTCCCTGAAGAGCGCTCTGGACATTCGGGCAACATGGCATGGCATAGCGCTCCGATCCCAAGCCTGGCGCTCCAAAAGGTCACACCAACGCATGACCCGAGCAGAGTCCGGATAATCGTTGGCTCGTGAGCGAGAAACATCTCGCCGGGCTGCAGATAGACGTCAGTCAGTTCGACTTCAGGTTCTGACATCAACCCTCCTATACAAAGCCGGCGCAACCGGCTCCAGAGGAAGATCCATCCCGTGCAGGGCCTCGGAGTGGCCGACAAACGCGTAGCCCCCCGGCAAGAGATTGTGAGTGAGCTTTTGCAGAATTTGCTCCTGCGTATCCCTATCGAAGTAAATGATCACGTTGCGGCAGAAAACCACATCCACTTTTTCTGCGAGCCCATAGTCACTATCCATAAAGTTCAACCGCCGAAACTCGATCATTTGCCGTAACTCAGGCACTACCCTCAGAAGGTTGGAATTGCGGTCGCGGCTGCGCATGAAGTACTTTCTACGCAGATCGGCCGATACAGGCCGCACAACTTCTTCGCTGAAGACTCCCATTTTCGCTTTGGCCAGCACTTCTGTGGAAATATCCGTGGCCAACACGCGGAAGTGAAAGCCGGGGTGAGTCTGTCCAAACTCATTCATCACCATTGCGAGGGTATATGGCTCCTCGCCAGTGGAGCAGCCTGCGCTCCAGACCATCACTGAACGTTCGCACCCATTCCGCGCGAGAATGTCGGGAAGGGCCTTCTGCACAAGGTAATCAAAGTGATCAGGCTCCCTGAAGAAGTCTGTCTTGTTTGTCGTAACAACATTGAGGAATTGGACCATCTCCTCTCTTTGCCCTTGATGACCAAATAGATATTCACAATAGTCGGAGAATGAAGTAAGTTCCAGGCTCTTCAACCGACGCTTGATCCGAAGCTCAAGCATGGTCTTTTTATCGACATTCAGATTGATTCCCGACTGGGTATAGATCAGAGTGCGGAGCCGGCCAAAATCTGCGTTCGAAATTGTCTCTTCGCGAATACTCATAGAATGAAAGGGGGCGCTTGTGCGCCCCCACCCCTTTCGTCAAGCGGCAGTTATGCAGCCGATTTGATGTTTTCAGCGCCGCGCACGGCCACCAACTCTTCGGCCGAGAAGACGCGGTCGATGTCCAGAATCATGATGAATTCCGAGTCGCGCTTTCCCATGCCCTTGATAAAGTCGGTGCGAATACGCGTGCCGATTCTCGGCGGCGGTTGGATTTGATCCGGTTCAAGGTCAATCACCTCTTCTACTGAATCGGCTAGCGCGCCAATGACAAATGATTCGTTTTCCAGCACCACCTCGACTACCACAATGCAGGTGTTTCGGGTCTTCACGGTTTTTGACATCTCGAAACAAAGCCGCAGATCGACAACGGGAACTACGCTTCCCCGCAGGTTGATCACGCCGCTCATGAATTCCGGTGTCCTGGGAATCTCGGTAATATTCGTAAAATCGAGTACCTCCCTCACCTTGGCAACGTCGGTCGCGAAGACCTCATTGCCAAGCTTGAAGGTCAGATACTGTCGCGATTCAGTGATTTCTGTAACGCTCATAGTCCGCTCCCTTCGCATTCTGAACGAGCGCGGACGGCTTGCGATCCGCGCCAGATCTGGTTAGTAACGCTCAAAGCCCTTGTCAACGTCGTCCTCCTTGTCCTTGAGCCTGAGACTAACTCCGGACTTGGCGGCCGCTTTCGCTGCGGGCGGGACCGCATGGCCGTTTGGCTTTGAGACCCGTTGAGGCGCGGCATTGACTTGCCTGGATGGCCTTGCGCTTGCGGACTGCTGCGTTGAACCACGACCGTCTTCGCCCGTTCTGAAGAATCCGAGCGCGCCTATGAGCTGGTCGGACTGGCCAGTTAGCTCCTCCGTGGTGGAAGCCATCTCTTCGGAAGCGGAAGCGTTCTGTTGAATGACGCGCTCGAGTTGCTGGAGCGCCTTGTTGATCTGTTCGGCGCCGGTATCCTGTTCCTTGCTTGCAGCGGTGATCTCCTGAACAAGTTCCGCTGTCCTCTGGATATCGGGCACCAGTTTGTCGAGCATCTCGCCGGCCTTCTCCGACACCTTGACCGTCGTGCCTGAGAGCTGGTTGATTTCGCCTGCGGCCTTTTGGCTGCGTTCGGCAAGCTTGCGAACTTCAGCAGCGACCACGGCAAAGCCCTTGCCATGCTCACCAGCACGCGCCGCCTCGATGGCCGCATTCAGGGCCAACAGATTTGTCTGGCGGGCAATTTCTTCAATGATGGAGATCTTGCTTGCAATCTCCTTCATCGCCGCAACCGCCTCCAGCACGGACTTGCCGCTTTCCTGCGCGTCCTTGGCCGATTTGGTGGCTATCTTGTTGGTCTGCTGTGCATTCTCTGCATTCTGCTTGATGTTGGAAACCATCTGCTCCATCGACGACGAAGCCTCTTCGGCTGAAGCCGCTTGCGCAGTGGCTCCGTTCGACACCTGGACCGAGGCTGTGCTGATGGATTGGCTGGCTGATGATACTTCCCCTGCGATTGAGCGAATGTCTCCTACCGTCCGCACCAAACCACTCACCATCGAACTCAGCGCCTGCATCAACTTATCCTGCGGCGAACGCTCCTGGATGACTACTGTCAGATTGCCCTCGGCAATCTCTTGCGCTGCCGAGGTGATTTCGTTCATAGCCGCGATGAGAGTGTTGAGGTTGTTCTTGATCAGGTTGAAGTCGCCATGGTATGTGTCTGTGATCTGCGCAGGAATATCCCCCTTGCTGATTAGTTCCACATACTTGGCGGAAACATTGAGCGGTCCAATTACGGAATCCAGAATGGCGTTCACGGCGCGCATGATGTCAGCGTATGCGCCCTGCACCATATCCGGATGCCCGCGCTCGTCCAGCTTCCCTTCCTTGGCTGCGGTAGCCACCCGCACTAACATTTTCTCCAATGTCTGCAGAACGGCAGCGACGTTGTTGATGGCCTGCTTCATCTTCTCGTGATCGCCCTTGTAGGTCTGGGTAATCAGTTCGTCGATCTTGCCACTGGAGATCTGAGCAAGAATACGGTTGCCTTCGCCGATGGGAAGCAGAATCGCGTCAAGCATGTCATTCACGCCGCGCACAATCTCCGAGAACTCGCCCTGGAACTGTTCCGGCTTGCCACGCTCGGAGAGTTGTCCCTCCTTCGAAGCAACCGTCAGGCGCAACATTTCTTTGCGTAGATTCTGAAGGACAACCGCGACATTGTTGATAGCCAGCTTCATCTTTTCGTGATCGCCTTTGTAGGTCTGGGCAATCAGCTCGTCGATCTTGCCATTGGAGACCTGAGCGAGAATGCGGTTGCCCTCGCCAATAGGGAGCAGAATCGCGTCCAGCATGGTGTTCACGCCGCGCACAATCTCCGCATACGCTCCCTGGAACTGCTCTGGCTTTCCGCGCTCGGAGAGTTGCCCTTCTCTCGATGCATCGGTCAGACGCACAAGTTCCTTTTGCAGAGCCTGCAGAACCCCGGCCACATTATTGATGGCTTGTTTCATCTTTTCGTGGTCGCCCTTGTAGGTCTGGGCAATCAGTTCGTCGATCTTGCCGTTCGAGACCTGGGCAAGGATGCGGTTCCCTTCGCCGATAGGCAGCAGAATAGCGTCAAGCATGTCATTCACGCTGCGCACAATCTCCGAGAACTCGCCCTGGAACTGTTCCGGCTTGCCACGCTCGGAGAGTTGGCCTTCCTTTGACGCAGCCGTCAGGCGCAACATTTCTTTGCGCAGATTCTGAAGGACAACCGCGACATTGTTGATAGCCAGCTTCATCTTTTCGTGATCGCCCTTGTAGGTCTGGGTAATCAGTTCGTCGATCTTGCCGGCGGAGACCTGAGCAAGGATGCGGTTGCCTTCGCCTATAGGGAGCAAAATGGCGTCAAGCATCTCATTGACGCCTAGCATCATTTCGCGAGCGACACCAGTGAATTGATCAGCCCTGCCTCGATCAGAGAGCCTCCCTTCCTTTGAAGCCTCTACCAGGCGCGCGATCTCTTGAGATACGAGTTGCATCTCGCCATTCTGTGACTCTTGCCTTCCTGTGCGGAGTTCCTGGTTACCATTCGAGTGCGCGCCGTTCCCGTTGTGCGCTCCGCGCGACTTGGCGTTTCCCTTTACAACTTTTGTTGGCATAATTCTCTCCATCCTTTGGAACTGAATTCGTTGGTTCTTTCGCTCTTTGAGCTCAGGAAACGATGTTTGTCAGTCTGGATCGTTCCTAGGTACTGGTTGCGCAGTGTCCGGTGCGACGGCACTTTCAAGGAGACTTCGAAAGCAAGTCATCCTTTCCGCAGTTCGTCGCCGCAATAGAGTTCGGATGCCCGTGCGAGCTTCGAACACTTGCCTTGATGACTTCCTGCACCAGCCGATGAGGATCGAGGATCAATGCCACATTTCCGTTGCCGAGGATGGTGGCGCCGGATACAAACTGTACCTGCCGGTAGAATCGTCCGAGGCTCTTGATGACTGTCTGATGGTCCCCCAAAACCTCGTCAACAACGAAACCGTATCGCCCATCCTCGGTTTCGGCGATCATGATCTGCTCGCGCTCAGGACGCTCCGTCAAAATATCGAAGAAGTCCCGGAGGCGGATATAGGGAACAATCTCTCCGCGTATGTTGGCGACGTGCTTGCCGTTGGCCTTCTCAATGTCCTGCCTCGTCAGTTCAATGCACTCCAACGTGTTGGCCAGCGGCAGAACAAAGTAGGCCTGCTCGACTCGCACCAACAGCCCGTCGATAATGGCCAGCGTCAGAGGCAGGCGCAGCGTTACAGATGTGCCCGCGCCAAACTCGCTCGCAATATCGATCGTTCCGCGAAGAGCTTCGACGCGCTGGTGGACCACATCCATTCCCACTCCGCGGCCGGAAACGTCTGTCACCTGCTTTGCCGTCGAAAAGCCGGGCATCAAGATAAAGGAGAAAACTTCAGACTCTGTCAGTTGCGCATCAGCGGCGACCAGGCCGTTCTTGACCGCGCGCTCGCGAACCGCGCAGGCGTCAATGCCGCGCCCGTCGTCCGTAACGCCGATCAGGACATTGGCTCCAGAGTGGCGAGCGGAAAGATGAATCGTTGCAATGGGACGCTTGCCGGCAGCGAGCCTTGTCTCCGGCGATTCAATCCCATGGTCTATGCTGTTGCGGATCAAGTGCATCAAGGGATCGTTCAGCTGATCGATCACCGTCTTATCCAACTCCGTATCAGCACCCTCCATGGTGAGCTCGACGTCCTTGTGGAGGTCGCGCGCCAGATCGTGTACCAGGCGGCGGAATCGCTCGAAGGTTGCCCGAATCGGCAACATTCGGATGCTCATTGAGTTCTCACGAAGGGCCGTAGTCAGACGCTCAATCTCTTCCGATACAGAGGCGACGTCTGGATCGTCGTACCGCGCGGCAACCTCAATCAGCCGCGCCTGTACCGTAACCAATTCGCCGACCAGGTCAACAAATTGGTCCAGCTTGGCGGCTGGTACGCGGAGGCTGGTTGCAGTGTCTGGTTTGTCGTAATCGCGCCGCCCAGGGTTGACGCGCTGCTCTTCCAGCGACTTCTTGTGCGCTTCCGGCAAAGCGGGAACTTGAGTTGCGGCCGGCTCGATAATCAGCTCACAGCAATCTTCAACAAAGATGAAAACATCGCGAATCGCGTCGCCCGGCATTGCCGTCGTGAGCACAATGTCCCAACTTATGTAACATCGTTCAGGATCCAACTCGCTCAATGGCGGCAGCGATGCCAGGTTGGCCGTCACCTGCATCGTACCCATTTGCCTTAGCTCGCGCAGCAAGAGTAGAGGATTGGTCCCGGTTCTCATCAGGTCGGGACCGGGAGAAAAGTGAACCGTCCAGTCGCGGACCACGCCGTTAATCGCCGAAGTATCAGACGGTGGCTCAGATGGGGGTGGGTCGGCGCGCTTGGTTTCAGCGATTCCAGTCAGAGCCTGCAATCTCGTCAGGATGCTGGCCGCGACTGCGCGGTTCGCAGCAGTCTGTCCGGAAGGCTCTTCCAACATGAACTTGATCTGGTCAAGCGCTTCCAGGGAAAGGTCGACGAGTCCGGAGGTAACGGCGAGCCGCCCTCCACGAACTTCGTCGAAGGCTGTTTCAAGGTGGTGTGTGAATGCGGCCAGCTCATCAAAGCCAAACATGGATCCCGAGCCCTTGATGGTGTGCATGGCGCGGAAAACTTGCCCAACCAACTCGCTGTTACCCGGGTTCTCGTTCAGTTCAAGAAGCGACGATTCAAGCTCGACAAGAACCTCACGAGCCTCTTCCTGGAAGGCCTGTTTGTGTTTGTCGATGTTACTCGCGATTGACAATCTGGGCCCCGGAATTCCGTTGCGGGTTTACTGCTGGAACTGAAACATCGCGAAACCGGCATCGGTCATCGCGGAGAAAATCTCTTCAGGCACGTGGTCATCAAGCGTGAGCTTCATACCTGATTTCGCCGCTTCTCGATCAGCGGCATATAGCAGTTGCAAAGCCGTAACATCCAGCTCGGCAGCACTTGCCATCGATAAGTGCATATCCTTTCCCGATGACAGCGCCTTGACTAAGAGATCTTTCATCTCTGCAGCCATTGCGATGTTGACATCCCCTTCGATACGAATCAGGGATATACCTTCACTAATGTCGAGACTTACTGGCATGATCAGCTCCGTTAGTACAGGCCCTACCCGGGGTAGGGCTATCAAATTCAATTACATCCGCTTGCCCGCTCCACTCGCCGAGGCGCGCTTGATTAACACCGGATACAGTCAGTCGCTTGGATCGGGGAATGAAAACTTGGCACCTGGGGTCGTGTAACCGTCCTGCGCATTACAAGTGCAGAGTCTCTATCGCAGCACTACTATCGGCATACGCGCTGCTCAATTCAGCACAAAGGGCACCACTCTTGTGATTACTATTAGGTCTTCATTTCTTCATTTCTTCATTAGTGGCAGAAGTAAGTCTAAGATCTTCTGCCGCCATACTATAGGCACAATCGCTGTGTACTTCAAGTAAAGGCTATCTCTATTATGGTCAATCAAAAAGGCGAAAGTTTACTTTAAGGAAGATGATTCTTATCTTATCCAGGTAGGTCACTCCAAACTAACCGAAAGGTGAGAAGGATTAGTGCTCTTGATCTGATCATTCGACTTAGTGACTATTTAACCGCACTAACCCTTGCCGCGCCAGGTCCGCGATTGCCCTGGCCAGGGTGCCTGACGCATTCAGCGACTCCGGCCGCTCCAACCGGAGATTCAGCCTGGCGGCAAACTCACGAAAGAGAATATCTACGTCATAGAGGATTTCAACGTGATCGCAGAGAAAGCCAATGGGCTGAAGCAGTAGCGTGCGAACGCCTGATGCGGCGATGGATTCCAGAATCTCCTCGACACTCGGCCCAATCCACTCGCCCCCGCTTGCGCCCTGGCTCTGAAAAGCGAACCACCACTGCGGGATTTCCGGCACGCGTTCGGCCACCAGCGCCGCTGTTTGCTTGGCATCCTCGGCGTAGGGATCGGCGGCCTGTCCTTCTGTGGCCTGAATGGTCCGGCTGGGAACGCTGTGCGCGGTAAACAGCACCGGAACCGGTGCGCCCGCTTCCGCACGGAGCCGCGTAAACGCCGGACGCAGTCGCTCGGCAAAAGCCTCAATCAGCAGCGGATGCTGCGCCCACCCCTCGGTGAAGTCGATGCGCAAGCCAGCTGACTCAGCTTCGACTGCTCGGCGATAGAGGCCCACGCTGGTGCGCGAGTTTTGCGGCGCAAGGCAGAGAGCCGCGACTTCTTCCACCCCGTCGGCGCGCATCTTTTTGATCACGTCAGGAATATACGGACGCCAGTTTCTCATGGCGACGTAAACAGGAATCTGCTCTCCGGCGGCCGCCAGTTCGGCCTCTACCAGCCGCCCTTGCTCCAGTGTGATTTCCGTCAGAGGGCTGTGGCCGATGAGCGCGTAGCGGCGCTGTATCTCTTCGATGAGGTGCTGCGGCAGCGGCCGGCCGCTGACGACGTTGCGCAGATACGCGGGAATCTGCTCGATGGTCTCCGGTGTGCCGTGCGCTAGTAATAGGACGGCTTGTTTAGCCATGAGATGCCTCCAGGCGAAACTCCTTCACCATGCGCACCACGGCCTGCACGTTCTCGACCGGCGTGTTGGGAACGATTCCGTGGCCAAGGTTGAAGATGTGGCCGGGACGGCCATTTGCGGCCCGCAGAATCTCCTTCACGCGCTGTTCCAAAACTTCCAGCGGCGCAAATAGTGTGATGGGGTCCAGATTGCCCTGCACCGCGTGACTGTGGCCCACGGCGCGCCAGCCTTCGTCGAGCGGCTGCCGCCAATCCAGACCTATGACGTCCGCTCCGGTCGATGCCATCTGCGCGAGCAAGCCCGCGGTTTCCACGCCAAAATAAATCACAGGCACGCCCATCTGCTGAACTGAGCGCACCAGCCGCTGCGAAGCCTCAAAGGCGTAGTCGCGATAGTCGGCCAATCCCAGCGAGCCCACCCAACTGTCGAAAATCTGGATCACGTCCGCACCGGCATCCACCTGAAGGCGGCAATACTCTTCGAGCACCGAGACGATCTTGTCCAGCAACAATCGCCACGCATCGCTGTCTGAGTACATCATCTGCTTGGTGTGAATGTAATTGCGCGAGCCGCCGCCCTCGATCATGTAGCTGGCCAGCGTGTAAGGCGCACCGCAGAAGCCGATGATACCCAACTCGTTTCGAAAATGCGCTGCAACCTTCTCGATTGCCTTGGCCACGTATGTCAGCTCGCCGGCGCGGTCGGTGCGCAGAGCGGCAACGTCAGCAGCGGTCCGTACAGGATGATGGACAACCGGCCCTTCTCCGGCCTGAAACTCGAAGTCCAGGCCCATCGGCTCCAGCGGCAACAGCAGGTCAGCGAAGATGATAGCCGCGTCCACGCCCAGCTTCTCGGCCGCAGTGATGGTGACTTCGGCGGCCAGCTCCGGCTGCTTGCAGATCTCCACCAGCGTGTGGTGCTTGCGCACCTCGCGATACTCCTGCATATAGCGGCCGGCCTGGCGCAGGAACCACACCGGGGTGCGGTCAACGGGTTGGCGCAGGCAAGCGCGAATAAAGCGGCTGCCGTCGGGATTGGTCTCTGGAGCGGTTTCGGCTGCCGGGTTTGGATTGGTTGGATTCATACAGAGTCGATTTTATCGGGCGCGCGAGCACGGATGCGCTTCAATCTCCACCCTTTTACTGATGCGGCCCAAATGAAATTGAACAGGGTGCCCCATCCTTTCCGCGTTCTTTGCGGAAAGGATGGGAGGCCACAATGCATATCTTAAGGGCCGGATCAATAAAAGCACTTGGCGTATATCGCCAGAAATATGTGGCTTGCGAGGCGCCTGAAACAGATCCTGCTAGAGCTCGACCATACAAAAATCGGCCCCCGTTTTGAGCGGGGGCCAAATAGCCTTGGTTCTCTCGTATTCGAGAGCTTGATTGGCGGCCAAACGGCAAGGGGTGCCGCCGGTACGGATGGAGCCTCGGGGGAGGGCTAGGGCTTTAGGGCCGTTCCTCCGCGCCGGTCGCGGAAGTTGCGTCATGGGGAGACGCGCCTTCCTGGGCCGCCAATGTGTTTTCCATCAACCGGATGCGCACGCAGCTTACCCTTACAGGCTTGGTCTCATCCGAGTCAGAATCCATGCCTGTAACAGGGGAGTTGCCGAGAGCGACTGCGTGCAAACGGTAGACGGGAATCTCATGTTCAATGACCAGATAGCGATTGACCGCTTCGGTCAGCCGTCTGGAGCTTTGGATGCCAGTGTTGCCGGCCAGTGGGGAATATCCCTCCACTTCCACGATGTAGCCCTTGCGCCCGGTCAGATTGGCCGCAAAGTCATCCAGTTGTTTGCGATCAGCCGCATGAAGAATCGGCTGCCCGCCGTGAAACTTGATTTCCACCTCGGTCGCCTGGTGGTATTGGTCCAGACCGTTAACGGTCGTGTTCAATCGGTCCACATGACCGGAAGCGCCCTGCGCCGTGGCTCTGGCATTTTGCGCCTGATTACCTGCGTTCATTGCCATCTGGTTCGCTTCTTCGGCTCTGGACTGTGCCCGGCGGATGCCCGCCTGCGACCTTGCGTCCAGATCCCGAATGTCGCGACCGTTCCGCGCATTCACTTCATCCAACTCGCCGAGCTGCCCCTTGATGGGTTCCACGCGGTCATTAACCCACTTCTTGCGTGCAAAGGGATTGACACGGCCCCAGAATCCCTCTCTAGGCTCTTTGACTTGCGCCTGAGCAGCCCTGGGGGCGGGAGGCTGATCGGATGCCATGGGGGAGGGCTGCTGATCCATGGCGGCCGGAGCGCTCTGCTGATCCGGTGCGGTCTGCCCATTTTGCGCCAGGGCGGGAAGTGCAAACGCAGATGCCAGCAAAAGAAAGACAAGCTGGCGTGGGAATAAGGTCCGAATTGGCTCGAATGTTTTCATGTATTGACACTCTCCAGAATGTCTTTCTCCGCCAGAGTTGCGCGGGGTGAGCGGTGGTGTCTGCTCGCCCGTAGAGATAGCAAGCCTCTCGCCAAACCTTGCGGCATCGCGGAAAAATCTCCAATATCCTTTGGATTGTTTAACTTGGCGCGAAACAACAGCGGTGGCCGGCCCTGTTTGAGCGCTTGCCTCACTCGCCCCGCATGTAAATCTTTCCAGGTACGGTAGTTTCTACCCGGTAAATTCGCCAAAACGGCCTATTTCGATCAGCCTATTTTGTCTCGACGTGAAGAATGCGAATCTCTGGATAGGCACCGTCCCAGTCGGGCTTGACGCCATCGAAGATCAGCCGGAATTCCCGCTCGTCGCCGGGCTTGAGCGGGGCCGCTGAGATCGGTTCGAGATCTATATAGGGTTCACGCACGCGGATCAGCTTGAGAGGCTGCGTCTCGTTCTGCGCCACCTCGTGAGCGACATCGCGAAAAAGCACCTGCACGGTAACGGCAGTGACCATGCGTGCACCCTGATTCGTGATCTGGCCGTCCAGGTAAGTGACCTTGCCTCCCGCCAGGTTGCCGGCCTCGCTCATTGCAAGGCGAGTCAGCGAAAGACTCTGCGCGTAAGGGTCCAGGGGCGCGGAGATCGGCGCCACCGTGATCTTGCCGCGGGAGCTAGCGTGCTCCAGGCTCAGGACGGCCACCACGGCAATCACCATCACCACGCCGGCAGCCAAACCCAGCGGCAGCCAGTTGCGCTTTTCTTTTTCGGAGGACGACACGAGTTCAGGACCAATGCTCACGAGCGAAATTCTACACCAGTTACTGAACGAGTTCCTCATATTGCAATTGTTTTGAGGAATAATATGAAATCACGCGATACTGATCGATAGATCAGGCGCTTTTTTCGGATGCTTGCGGTTTTGGATGCCTCGCAGCGAGGAGGAAAAAATGGCAGCGAAGGATTCTCACGGCAAGACGTCAGCCTACACGTTCCAGGGCAACTCGCCGGCTGACCAGTTTCTTGAAATGGCTCGCATCCATCACCTGGAAGCGGACCAACTGTTTGACCGCGCAATCGAGGCTCACGCCGAGGACCGCCAGGAGGAATCCAGGTTGTTAAAGGACCTGGCTATCTCGCGGCGAGCGAGGGGCGACGAGTTCGTGAGGGCGGCCAACTGCCATGGCGGCGATCCGATTGTGAGCGAGATACTCGATGGCCTGGAAGAAACGAAAATAAAATTTACCCCCTATGCGCCAACATTTGTGACACAAGAGGAGTTGCTCAGCACAGAGCTGCCAGAGGAGTTGAAACGGCCTCATTTAGGATGGATTGCGCGCGCTGTGGCCTGGGTCGGGAGTTGGATAGCAAGATAACCTTGCCAGGTCCTTGCCGGGGGCGATTTCACGCTCCAGTCTCAGTGCCTGCGATCGGCAAAACGATGGCGCCAGCAGATAGCCTGTTGCGCCCTTCCTTTCCAAAGAGGGAACACGCTCGCATTTCATGCCCGCCAGAAGCATTTTCCGCACGTTACCATAGGAACTTTTCGGACTGTCCCGTTTTGGTCAATAGCTAGATGCTTACTTACCCCTGACCGATAAGTAAATCAAAGCTGAATTTTGTTCGTTTCTTCACTTTTTCCTCGCATCGTCTGAGGGATTCTGGTGTCTAAATAAGCAGGTAGTAAGACTCGCCAGATTCGGAATGTGTAACCCTCGCCGTAAGGCATTGAAAGACAGGCAGAGATGCAATCCTCCCTCCAAGCCGCAACCATCTCCATGCCACCGCCCGCAGATCAGCGAAGGCGCTCGCGGCAGACAGACGACTTTGTCTACCAGGGTGTCACCGTAGCCGCCATTCTGCTGCTGCTGGGAGGCCTGTTCTGAAGGCTGCAACTGGCCGTTGACCAGCGCGACAGTAACGCCACGCCTCGGTGCCCTCCTGTGCAGCCGTGGCATATGTATTGAGAAAATCTACTCCAGCGCCATCGGCCCCACCCCGGAAATCACCCAAAACGGGCGCTCTTGACGCTCTGGCGGAAGTCTTCACCGCTCATCTCCACGCGAACGCACATCTCGGCCAGCCGCGATCTCATGCGGTCCCCAATACGGTCGCCCAGCGTGTCCTCGTTCCTGGCGGGATTGTTGCCCTTCGCATCGACCTTGAAGCCCGCTCCTGCCGGCAGGTCGGGGTAGTTCGTGGTGATGATGGTGGTCTGTTTGTCGTTGTAGCGGGTATTCAAAATCAGCGCCACCGTATCCCAGACCCACTCATTGGGCTTTTGCGCGCCCAGATCGTCCAGCACCAGCACCTCGGCGCTAAAGACCGGCTTGAGCAGTTCAAGCTCGGTGGTCTGAACCTGGGAGTTGTAGCTGTTCTGGATGCTCTTGAGCAGCTCGCGATAATCGCAGAAGAGTCCGCGAACGCCGCGCTCCTGCACCAGGCGGGAAAGCACTCCCACGGCCAGGTGAGTCTTGCCCAATCCGGCTGTGCCCACAAAAAGAAGGCCGTTCCCCGCGGTATTGACCGGATAAGCCTCGGCGAACTTTCCCGCGGTCCACTTGGCTTTCACCAGAGAAGGATTTACGCCGCTGAAATCGGTTGAATAGGTGTCCAACGAGCAATGGCGGTAACGCTCGGGAATGTGCGCCGCCGCCAGGCGCCGCTGATAGCGCTGCATCTCCTGGCACTCGCAGGCGCGCGAAACCCATTGCCCTTGAGCGTTGACCACCCGCACCAGCCCCACTCCATCGCAAATCATACATTCAGTCATCTGCTTTCAAGCCTAGCGCAAAGGACCGCGCGGTGAGCCGGTGCAGGTCCGGTTCCTTATTGTGGAAAAGACCGTGCCATCCCGCAGCGCGAATCTTTACAATCGAAACTGAGCGGAAATGCCGCTTTTGATCCGCGTATAAATGGAGATTCACTCGTGAAACGAACAGCTTTGCGTGCAGCCTTTGCAGTCATCGTCCTCGTAAACCTGCATTTTACTTCCACGCTCAAGGCGCAGACTCCCGCCTCCACGCCTGAGCCCAAAGCTCCCTGCGCGGTACCCGCTGCGCCGCCGGTTTCCGAATGGCAAAAGGCGCGGGACGAGCAGTTGAAGATCGATTTCCCTTGGCTCGCGAGATTCAAGGACGCTGATCGGACGCTGCCTGCGCCCGCCGCCGGTGAAGACCGCGTGGTCTTCATGGGCGACTCCATTACGCAGCTTTGGAAGATCGAAGGGCCGGAGGGTTCCTTCCCCGGCAAGTCCTACATCAACCGCGGCATCAGCGGGCAGACCACGCCGCAGATGGTCGTGCGTTTCCGGCAGGACGTAATCGCGCTCAAGCCCAAAGTGGTGGTGATCCTCTCTGGGATCAACGACATCGCCGGCAACACAGGACCGGAAACGCCGGAGCAGATCGAGGACAACTTGGCCTCGATGGCGGACCTGGCCACGGCCAATCAGATTCGCGTGGTGCTGTGCTCAGTCTTGCCGGCCTTCGATTTCACGTGGAAGCCGGGCATGGCGCCGGCGGCCAAGGTGGTGGCGCTGAATGAGTGGATCAAGGCTTACGCGGCTCAGAAAGGCTACGTTTACGTGGACTACCACACGCCCATGAAGGACCAGCGCGACGGCCTGCCGCCTGCCCTCAGCAAGGACGGCGTCCATCCCACCCCGGCCGGCTATGCCATCATGACGCCGCTGGTCGAGGCGGGAATTGAGAAGGCGCTGAAAGAACAGTGAATGGTGGCTAGTGGCTAGTGATCAGTGGTCAGGTCCCGATACTGAGGATCAACAACTGTTGAATGCCTAAATCGGATAATCAGCTTCTTGATGAACGTGGAACAGCCAGTATCCTCTTTTCGGTTTGGCCACTTATCACTAGCCACTAACCACTAGATTGCTAAACGGGCCAAATCCCCCTACAATAGAAACATTGCAGGAAAGGTCTATCTTCAGCGATGCCCAAGGAAAAGATTCACCCCAATTACGCCGCAGTGTCCGTCAAGTGCGCCTGCGGAAACAGTTTTGAGACCCGTTCGACCCACAAGGGCGACATTCACGTGGAAATCTGCTCGGTTTGCCACCCGTTTTATACCGGCAAACAGCGCCTGGTAGACACGGCAGGCCGCGTCGAGCGCTTCCGCCGCAAGTTTGCCAAGTCCGACGGCGCCAAAGAAGCAGCAGCGGCCAAGTAACCGCCTCGGCAACCGGCAGGAACGAAAGGGCCTCCGCCATGGCGGAGGCCTAGTTGTGTTGGTGCGGGACAGAATTTTAATGGCAATCCACGGAATTTGATTGTGAGAATGGCTTCACCATGCCGCACGCAAAACGCTCGGTTCAGGCCGAAATCAACCTCGACGGCTTCTCGCTGATCTGGCGTCTGCACCGCGAGCAGCAGCTAACCACTGCCGATGGGTGGCAGGGCGTGGCCATTCATGTCACCGTGGCCCAGGGCGTGCGCCGTGAGCTTCACCTGGAGTATCCAGCCGTGAGCACGCATAAGGTCGGCTACGCAAGGGCGGACTTTGTGCTGCAAAATATCTCTCCGGTGAGGGTGCAGGCTCACATACGGCGGGCGATGGACGCTGGCTGGGACCCGGAGTCGCGGGGCAAGCCTTTTGTTTTTGAAGTGGATGAGTTACCAGGCTGACCGGATGTCTGTTTTGAATGAGGTTTTATGGCTGGTAAGGGCTTTACCGTGAAGAAGAACTGGGACAATCCCCGAGAGCACACGATGCCCGCCGAGACGCGGGTGCCGGCCGAAGTGCGCATAGGAACGGTCCTGGTGGCGCCGGCCACGGTTCTGGCTCCCATGGCGGGGGTCACGGACACCGTCTTCCGCCGCTTCATTCGCCACGCCAGTTTGTTTACTACTTCACCAGATGCGGGAAAGATTGATTCTGGCTTGCAACCGTGTCACGGCACGAGTTCACATGCAACGGAAAGACCTGATTCGGAGGGAAGCGTCTGTTCGGAGGGAGGCGGGAGTTTCAACTCCCGCACAAAGCCGGCAGAATCGAAGCGGGCTTTAGCCCCGGAACTCATCGACGCCGCACTAACCAACACCCAATCCGGCTGCGGGCTGCTGATGACTGAGTTCACTTCTGCCGACGGCCTCGCCCGCATGCGCGAGAGCAAGCGCCAGCGCTATCTGACCTTCTACGACGACGAGCATCCTATCGGCGCGCAACTTTTCGGAGCCAATCCCGAGACGCTGGCCGAGGCTGCCCGCATTGTGGAGGAAACCGGCTTTGATCTCGTTGACCTTAACCTGGGCTGTCCGGCCAAGCGGGTTGTCGGCTCCAACGGCGGCTCGGGCCTGCTGCGCGATCTGCCGCGTATTCAGGAAATCTTCAAGGCAGTGCGCAAGGCGGTCACAATTCCCTTCACGGTCAAGTTCCGCATGGGCTGGAACGACGCCGACATAGTTTGCATTGAATTGGCGCGCATGGCGGAGTCCGAGGGGCTGAACGCCGTCGCGCTCCACGCCCGCACCCGTGAGCAGGGTTACAGCGGCCAGGCGCGTTGGGAGTGGATCGCGCAAGTGAAGCAGGCGGTAAGGATTCCGGTCATCGGGAACGGGGATATTCAGACTCCCGAGGCAGCAGTGGCCATGGTGGCTGAGACCGGCTGCGATGCGGTGATGATAGGCCGCGCCGCGCCGGCCAACCCATGGATCTTCCGCCAGATTGCGCAATATACGGCCACCGGCAGCTACGACCGGCCCACGGCGGAGGATCGTTACCGCATGATCCGCGCTTACTTTCAGATGCTGCTGGATGAGGCTGAGGCCACGAAGGATCTTCCCCGCGCCGCGCGAATGGGCGAGACGGCCGGAAAGATGAAGCAGTTTGCCACCTGGTTCACTCACGGCGTGGCGGGCGGGGCGAAGCTCCGGGCAGCCATTTATCAGGTGCGAACCGGCGCGGAAGTGCTCTCGCAGGTGGACGCGTTTTTCGCCGCCCAGCTTGCGTCCGGCGCGGAGCCCGTTGCGTCCCCGGAAGACGCCGCAGCAGCAGACTTTCCCGCGGACATGCTGGTCTGCGACTGAAGCAAAATCCGGCCAATTGCCAACGCTCTCCGCCGGGTGGAATACTTGAGCCGGAATCGGCCGGGGTCTTCGTTGCAGGCTAGATTCCAGGGAGTCTTTGAGTCGTGACGACCATTCCCCTGGCGTTTCCCCACACTGCATCAAAGACAATACGACGGGCCGTAACCTGCGCATGAGGCATAAATGACGGAAGACGACATCCAGTGTCTCAAGGAAAATGTCGATAAGCTGGTCGAAATTCGTACAACCGATGACGAATGCCTGGTCGCGAAGGTTCTATTCGTTACGGATGACGAGGAATACGATGACCACGAGGTGCTTTACGAAGTCATTTCATCGAACACAATCGATTCGTACCGTCTCCTCGATAGCAACAGTGGGTATGTACTGGATTTCAAAAAAATTGTCTCGGTAAAGCAGGTTCCGCGAGAACATTGACTCCGGGTCCAAGTGCCCCAGGTCGCGATTTTGAGACCTGGGATTCTCCGCACGATTCAGACGCGCTCCACCGCCAGCGCCACAGCATTGCCGCCGCCCAGGCACAGCGCGGCGATGCCCCTCTTCTTGCCCAGCCGCTTCAGCGCATACAGCAGCGTAGTCAGCACGCGCGCTCCGCTTGCGCCAATCGGGTGACCAATAGCCACCGCTCCGCCCTGTATGTTGACTTTCGCCGGATCGAGCCCCAGGTCGCGATTCACGGCCATCGCCTGCACGCTGAAGGCCTCGTTCAGCTCAAACAAATCCACGCTGTCCAGCGGCCAACCCGCCTTTGCCGCAGCCTTGCGCACGGCTTCAATAGGCGCCAGGCCAAACCACTCCGGCGCGACGCCGCTGGTGGCCTGCGCGCGAATCAGAGCCAGCGGCGCAATGCCCAGTTTCTCTGCCCGCCCGGTGCTGGTAACCACCAGGGCCGCGGCGCCGTCGCTCACGCCGGGAGAGTTGCCGGCGGTCACCGTGCCACCCACCTGAAAAGCCGGCTTGAGCCGCGCCAAAATATCGGCGGTAGTCTCGAGCCGGATTGACTCGTCGGCATCGAAGATGCGCGGTTCCGCTCCCTTTTTGGCCGGCGGAATCTCGACGGGAAGAATCTCTTCCCGGAAGAAACCCTCCGCCGTGGCCGCAGCGGCGCGGCGGTGCGACTCGGCCGCAAAAGCGTCCTGTTCCTCGCGACTGATGCCATACTTGGCCGCGATCTTCTCCGCGCCCGCGCCCATGTGGAAGTTGTTGTAGGCCTCCCAGAGGCCGTCCCGGATCATCGAGTCCACCAGCGTGCCGTCGCCCATGCGATAGCCGCCGCGTGCCTGCGGCAGCAGATAGGGCGCGTTGGTCATCGACTCCATGCCGCCTGCGACGACCATCTCGGCGTTTTCCGTCTGGATGGCCTGCGCCGCCAGCGCCACGGACTTCAGGCTCGAACCGCAGACTTTGTTGATGGTGAGCGCGGCCACCTGATCGGACAAGCCGCCGTAAATCGCGGCTTGCCGCGCCGGAGCCTGGCCAAGACCGGCCTGCAAAACGCAGCCCATGATGCACTCGTCTACGGCTCCCGGCTCAACGCCCCCTCGGCGCACTGCCTCGCGCACCGCAAGCGCGCCCAATTGCGGCGCGGAAAAAGACTGCAACGAGCCTTGGAACCGGCCCACTGGGAGGCGTGCTGCTGAAATGATCGCAACTTCTCTCATGTGATTGCTCTGCGCGGCAGAAATCCGGCGGCGCAGCTATGCGCAAAAGGATGCAGGGTCTCTCTGCCAACCCGAACATCCTAGCGCATCCGTCGTACTGAGCGCCACGCGCGCGCGGCGATGGGTCACCGCCCACGCCGCGAGCCGTCAATTGTTAAAGAAGGTGAGGTAAATCAGCACACACATCGTGGTGAAGGCTATCAGGAGCATGGCAATCACCACCTTGAGAGCAATGTAATTTTCCTTTGGAGGGAGCAGAGCCGCAACGTCGGGAGGCACAATCAGCCGCGCTATCTCGATTCCGACGTTTTCGTGGCCGCCAGAAGCCAGGGCCAGCTCGAGCAGATTGTGGGCCACGGTTTCCAGCGTGAAACCGGGGGTCTCCACCACCTTTTGGATTTCGCGTTCCGGCACGAATCCCCAAAGGCCGTCGGAACAGAGCAGCAGCGTATCGCCGACGGCGAGCGGGTGCTTCTCAATCTCGATCTCGATCTCGGCCTGAAGCCCCAGGCTGCGGGTCAGCTTCGAGGAATCAGGATGGCGCGGAGCCTCTTCCTTGGTAATCAGGTCGCGGCTGAGCAGGTCCTGCACGGCGGAGTGGTCTTTGGTGAGAAGGTGCAGCCGGCCGGCGCGCATCAGATAGGCGCGGCTATCGCCGACATGGCCAATCCAGGCGTGGGTTCCGTCGGCTCCTTCTTGCAACACGGCCAGCACCACGGTAGAGCCCATGCCTTGACGCGGCGCACCGGGCGTGTTGGCAGCCGCAAGGATCTTCTCATTGGCGCGCGATGCTGCGGCGCGAATGGCGTTGCCCACCGGGAACTCGTGCGGCAATGCCGCCAGATGAGCGTAAAGATGCTCCACCGCCATACGGGATGCGGTGGCTCCTCCAGGGTATCCGCCGACGCCGCCAGCGACGATTAGAAGGTCGCCCATGGGAATGCGTACATGGAGGACAGAATCCTGATTTTCTTCGCGCAGGGTGCCGCGGTCACATTCCTCAGCAAAAAGGATAGTTGGTTGCATGGTGCCTGGTCGTTCGCTCATGCCTTAACCTCACCTGGGGGATAGTATCGTTATTTTAAAGTTAAGCGCTAAACCGCGCAGAAACTACACAAGCCTCCTGTGGAAAACCCTCCCCTTACTGCATAGGAAACGTCTGCCGCACTCGGCCAGCCTCTTTCATGCCAATCATTGCTCAAGCCGGACCTTGCGGGTTGTTGTCCCGGTAGCGCTGGCTTCCACTCTGCGTCTTGCGCTCCGGACAGCCGGCTTGGCTCATTTTGGTGCGCAAAATTAGCAATAACAATGAGCAACCACACTGTATCACGGAACCTTCCCTCCCTGTAAGGCACTTCTTTCCATCTCGCCAGCCCTGCCGGCGCTCTTCAGACAGATGGCCAGGTGCGATAATCTCAATAACAATAGAAACTTACCTCCCCGCACCTGGTGAATCTATTGATTGTAGAGATTGAACACCTGACCAAGGTTTACTTGTCGAAGCAAAGCGTAGTGGCCCTCGAAGGCATCGACCTGGAGCTGAAACAGGGCGAGATCTTCGGATTGCTGGGGCCGAACGGTGCCGGCAAGACGACCACCATTTCGATTGCCACCACACGCGCCCTGCCCACCAGCGGAACCGTGCGCATCAAGGGCATCGATGTGGTGAAGCATCCGGCCCATGCGCGGCGGCTTATCGGTGTGGTGCCGCAGTTCAATACGCTGGACCGCTCGCTGACTGTCTTCGAGAACCTTTATTTCCACTGCCGCTATTTCGGTTTCTCGCACGGGCACGCCAAATCCCGATCGCTGGAGCTTCTGACCCAGTTCATGCTCTCCGAGCGCAAAGACTCCTTCCCGCAGCAGTTGTCCGGCGGTCTGGCGCAGCGTGTGCAGATTGCCCGCGCCATCGCGCACCGGCCCACCGTCTTGTTTCTGGACGAGCCGAGCGCCGGCCTTGATCCGCAAAGCCGCATGGCCATGTGGTCGGCGGTCGAAGGGCTCCGCTCCGAAGGCATCACTGTGTTGCTGACCACGCACTACATGGAAGAAGCCGATTCGCTCAGCGACCGGCTGGCGATTATCGACGACGGCCGCGTGCTGGCTCTCGGGTCGCCAGAGAAGCTGAAAGCCACCCTCGGCGCACACACCATTTTCGATCTGAAACTGCGTTCGCAGGACGGATTGGAGGCGCTCGCCGCCAAGCTGAGGGAGCGCCGCGATGTGACCAGCGCCGACGTTACTCCCGACGGGCTGCGCGTGATTGCGGCCAGCTCCGACGGCCTCTTGCCTGACCTGGTGCAGGCCGCCGCCGGCCACGGCCTGCGCGACCTTCAAATTACCGAGCCCAGCCTGGAGACCGTCTTCATTCAACTCACCGGGAGGGACCTGCGTGAATAACCTCCGCCTGAAAATCGGGAAATTTCTGAAAGAGATTCTGCGCATGTTTCTGCAGGACGCGGAAGCGCTGACAAGATATGCGGACCACCGCATTTCGGGCAACCCAGCGTCAATCGCCCTCGAAGCCGGCATCTTCTTCAAGGCCTTTGGCGGGCTGTTTCTGCGCGATCTGCGCGTGCTCACGCGGGAATTTCTGCCCTTTATTTTGCGCGTGGGAATGCAGCCGCTGCTCTTCCTTTTCGTCTTCACCTTCATCCTGCCGCGCATGGGCAACGGCAATCCGATGACCGTGGGAGGCACTGGTGTGGATTTCGGCACCATCCTTCTGCCGGGATTAATGGCCGTGGCCATCATGTTCTCCGGCATCGCCGGCGTCGCGCTGCCCCTCTCGAACGAGTTCGGCATCACCCGCGAGATTGACGATCGCGTGATGTGCCCGGTGCCGTTGTGGGCCGTAGCTCTCGAAAAAGTCTGCTTCAGCGCCATGCAAAGCATGATCGCCGCGCTATTGGTCATTCCCATGGCCCGCTACATTCCCGCCGTGCCGGTGCGGGCCGACGTGCATCACTGGTTCCTGTTTGCGCTGGTTCTGGTGCTGGCGAGTCTGCTGGCCGGGTCCTTGGGCCTGGTGATTGGTTCGATAGTGAATCCCAAGCAGATCGGGCTGGTCTTTTCCATCATCGTGGTGCCGATTACGTTTTTGGGATGCGTCTACTATCCGTGGTCCTGGCTCGACAAGATTCGCTGGCTAAAGTACGGCGTGCTCTTCAATCCCATCGTCTACATCAGCGAAGGGCTGCGCGCGGCCGTCACTCCCTCCATCGAGCACATGCCATGGTGGGCGATCCTGGTTGCGCTGTTCTTCTTCACCGCCGCGCTGGGCCGCTGGGGGCTTAAGGGGTTTTTGGGTCGAGTGTTGTCGTAGGTGCTGTCTCTGAAGTTTGTTTACAAAATGCATGTCATCTGAGCGGAGTTTGACGCGCCTTTTGCGTCAAACGGAGTCGAAGGACCTGCATTTCCGTCGCTCTCTTCTTCAACGAACTTTAGGGACACGACCATAGATCGATGCCCTGCACGCCGCCGCCACCGCTAAGATACAAAGAGAATGCCTCTTCTCGATCCCATCCCGTCGCCGGTCGTGGACGCCGACTTTTTCGCCCTTGAATGGGAGCCACTTCTCGCTCTCGTCTCTGGCTTCGCCGCATCCCCGGTTGGCCGCCAAGCGATTCTCGATCTGAAACCCTCCACCGACGAAGCCTGGATCGCCCTCCAGCACCAGCTCACCGGCGAGCTCCGCCTGCTGCTCGAAGAGCAGACTTCCATCCCTGTCGGCGGTCTTTTCGATCCGACCCAGCACGCCGCCAAAGCCCAGATTCCCGGCGCAGCTCTAGAAGCCAATGAACTGCAAGCCATCGCCCGCCTGGCCAATGACGTAGCCTCCTGGCAGTCGCTGCTGCAATCGCCCCCGGCGCGGCTGGTCGGCAAACTCTTCGGCCTCTCGCAGATTTCTTCGGCGCTCACCGGCAGCCTTCGTCCGTTGGCCGAATCCATTGAGCGCACCATCCAGCCCGACGGCTCGCTGGCTGACAACGCTTCGCCCGAGCTGGGCCGCATTCGCCGCGAGCAGGAGCGCCAGCAACACGTCATTGAAGAGAGCCTGCGCACCGCCCTGCGCAAGCTCGCCTCCGAAGGCTCCACGCAGGAAGAGCTCATCACCATTCGCGGCGACCGCTTCGTCATTCCCGTCCGCAGCGAGCTCAAGCGGCGCGTCAACGGCGTCGTCCACGGCGTCAGCTCTTCTGGTCAGACGGTTTACGTCGAGCCTCTTGAAACCATCGAGCAAAACAATGAACTGGTGCGCCTCATCGAAGAAGAGCAGGCCGAGATTCACCGCATCTTCATGGCGCTCACCCGTCAGGTGGGCGGCTATGCTCAAACATTAGTCGAAGGCGCGCGCGTCCTCGCGCTGGTCGATAGCCTCCAGGCCCGCGCCCGCTTTGGCCGCGATTACAACTGTGTGGCTCCGGCCATCACGCCCGATCTTCTGCGCCTCGAAGCAGCTCGCCATCCCCTGCTCGAACGGCATCTCCGCGTAACCGGCGGCCATGTTGTTCCGCTCACTCTCGAGCTCACCGCGACAGAGCGCCAGCTCATCATCAGCGGCCCCAACACCGGCGGCAAAACCGTCACGCTCAAGACCACCGCCCTGCTCGCCATGATGGCGCAGGCCGGTCTGCCCGTCCCCGCTGCCGCAGCCAGCTTTCCGGTCTTCACGGCATTTCTCGCCGACATCGGCGATGCGCAATCCATTGAAGCGGAGCTCTCCACATTTTCCGCGCACATCGTTAACCTTGACCGTCTCTCGCGCCTCGCCGGAGACAAATCGCTCGTCCTGCTCGACGAGCTAGGCTCCGCCACCGATCCCGAAGAAGGCGCAGCCCTCGCCGTGGCCATCGCCAGCCACTTTCTCACCGCGGGCGCATGGTCGCTCATCTCCACGCACCACACCTCGCTCAAGGTTTACGCCGCCAATACCGATGGCGTGCTCAACGCCGCAGCCGGCGTGGACGAACTCACTCTCGCGCCCAACTACCAGCTCCGCCTCGGCGTACCTGGCGCGTCGGCCGGCATCCAGACCGCGGAGCGTCTCGGTCTCAACGCCGCCATTATCACCGCCGCCCGTCAGCGCCTCGGCTCGCAGCAAGTGGACATTGCTCGCTTCCTCGATAAGCTCCACAGCGAACTTACGCAACTCGAAGAAGATCGCAAAGCAGCCCGCGTCGAGCAGTACGCGCTCAATCAGGAACGTGCCAGGCTTGCTCGCGAGGGCGACGTCGAGATGCGCCAGCGCACGCGAGAGCTTGAATCCAAGCTAGGCTCACTGCTCAAGGACTTCGAGTTTCAAATGCGAGAAACAGTGCGCGCCATCGAAGATCGCGCCGGACAGCAAAAATTATCCAAGGAAGCCGAACGCCGCATCCTGCGCCTGCGCCGCGAGTTCCAGGAGAGCTTCAACCAGACCGTCGTCGCACACCGCACCGGCGCGGATGTTGGCGACGCAAACGCCCAGCCGCACATCCTCAAGCACATCGCCGCCGGCGACCAGGTCCGCATCAAGTCAATGAACAAAATCGCCGTCGTGCAGCGCGAGGTCGAGAAGGACGTCTTTGAAGTTGCGCTCGGCCCCATCAAAATGCGCGTTAAGCGCGATGAGTGCCTGGCGCCTTCACCCGTTGGAGGAGAGTCCGCGGCAGAGAAGCGCCCCGACCCGCTGGCTGCCGCACGCAAACAGAAAAATGTTCACGTCACCGTCACCAGCGCCAACACCGACGAGTTGCGCACGGAGATCAACCTCATTGGCCGCACCGTGGACGAGGCCACTGGGGAGCTGGAACAGTATCTTGACCGTGCCTTCCTCGCCGGTCTTGAGCGCGTCCGCATCATCCACGGCCACGGCGCAGGCATCCTCCGCCGCGGCGTCCGCGAATTCCTCAAATCCCATCCCCACGTCGCCACCATAGCCGAAGCTCCCCAAAACGAAGGTGGACAAGGCGCGACGCTGGTCGAGCTCCGCCAGTAGTTGACAAATAGCTACAATGTAGCTACGATTTATTTGGAGCGTGTGTCGCTTCAAGCAATTCCCTGTTTCGCAAGCCGTTAATTCCCAGGGGATAGGCTCCTTGGGTCTCAGGAATGAACGCGTTCATTGCCTGGGTGGAAGCGCCGAGACGCGATAACTACAAATCGGCGCATCGCCAACGGAGAAACAGAAAATGCCTGAGCCTAAGTTTGATTGGGATGAGAAGAACATTGGACATTTAGCCCTTCATCAGATTTCACCCGCCGAGGCAGAACAGGTGGTACTCAACCGTCCGGTTGATCTTGAGTTTGAGCTTCGCAGCGGCGAAGAGCGCGCGACTCAGATCGGTGAGACAGACGAAGGCAGAATTCTTATCGTGGTTTCAACCGCGCAGGACAAGAAGGTTCGTGTAGTCACTGCTTGGCCTGCCAAGGAACGACTTCGGCGATACTTCCAGACTCAGAAGAGGAATGGCAATGTTGGAAGAACTGAAAAAGATGACCTTCGCGAATGAAGCTGAAGAAGCTGCATGGTGGGAGTCGCACGAAGACGATCTGGCCGACGAGTTTGAGAAGGCAACAGCCGAGGGACGAGTCGGTATTGGAACGGTCGCTAAGCGTGCCGCTCTCCCTTCCACCACGATCAGACTCGATCCCAGCGATATTGCAGTGGCTCGCGTCCAGGCAGAAAAACGCGGCCTGCGCTATCAGACATATTTGAAGATGATTATTCATGAGGCTCTACGCAAGGCGGAATCTGACCACAAAGAAGCCGCCGCATAATCTTTATCAGCGTTACACCATCGCCGAAGCCCCCAAAAACGAAGGCGGGCAGGGAGCAACGCTGGTCGAACTACGGCAGTAAAATCGTTGCGCCGCTCTTTTTCACGTAAACTTTTTAGAGACCGGCATTTGCGGTATATACTTCCGCCATGCAAATATTTCACAGAAAGCTAGACATCAATATGGGTGAGGACACCGTTGAGAAGTATCGTTGGATTACATCGGTGAATGGGGTGCCTTTCAAGATATACATTACACAGGAACGAGTGCCAGAGCCTTTTCCAAATGCGATTCAGGCATCGGTCTTTGCTTCTGAGTTTCTTTATACTCGTTCATTAGATTGGGTTGGTGGCAAATCTGTCCGCGATTTGTCAGAACGAGACAAGGCAGAGCTTGCAGCAATTGGCGTGAGCGCCGAGGCCTTAAGCGTTGCTGGGCCCGAAGCAATTTTCGGCGCGGTATGGAAGCCCCATGAAGAGCACACCGAAACCGTGCGTTACAACGCTTACAGGGGTGTGCACAAACTGGAGTTTGGCGACCCTTATGTTCCCAAATCACTCCTCAAGGAACCTTACCCCAAACGACTCCTCTTCTTGATCCGTTGGATTCGCTAAGTTATTCTCGCCGGGTGCCGGGTGCCGCGTGCCCCAGGTCCGGATTTTCGGACCTGAGATAGGCGCTATCCGCATCGCAGATAGTAGCAGAAGTTTTAATTCCACTGCGGCACAATTGAAAATTGAGGTTGGGTGGGGCTCTCAGAACTGAAAAGCGCCTCCGTCCCTTTAGATAGATTAAAGGCTCTACAATATTCCCGCCCCCCGTTCGTCTTCACTAATGGACGGGTGAGGCCATGAGCGTAGCCGCGATGATCGAACAAGACCGCCAAATCTCCCAGGTCATCGCGGAAGAGCGGTCCCGGCTGCGCAACTTCATCCGCAAGCGTGTACCCAACGAAGCCGACGTCGAAGATCTGGTTCAGGAGGTCTTCTACGAACTGGTGCAGGCCCACCGCCTGCTGATGCCCATCGACTACGTGACCGGCTGGCTCTTCCGCGTCGCCCGCAATCGCATCACCGACCTCTTCCGCAAAAAGAAGCCGGAGAACTTCACAGACACGGTGGTGGAGAACGAAGACGGTGAGTTGCTGCGCATCGAAGACCTGATCCCTTCCCGCGATGCCGGGCCGGAAGCGCTCTACCTCCGCGGCCTGCTTCTGGATGAACTGGAAGACGCCCTCGCCGAACTGCCCCCGGAGCAGCGGGAAGTCTTTATCGCTCACGAAATCGAGGGCCGCAGCTTCAACGTGTTATCGGCGGAAACTGGCCTGAACCTCAGCACATTGCTCTCGCGCAAGCGCTATGCCGTGCTGCATCTGCGCCGACGTTTGCAGGCCATTCATAACGAATTCTCTAAGAAATGAGGAATGCACCATGGAAAAGAACTGGGTCAAGAGAAACAAATGGATTTTTGTTGCGGGTCCGCTGGCGCTGGTAGCTTTCATCGCCGTTGTCGGCGAAGTGGTCATGCATCTCTGGAACTGGCTGCTTCCGGCCTTGTTCGGATGGAGTCCGATCACCTTCTGGCAGGCCCTCGGATTGATGGTCCTCTGCCGTATCCTGTTCGGCAGCCTCTGCGGCGGTCATGGCGGTTCCGATCGCTCCCGCTTCCGCCGGCCGAAGCCCGAGAACTGGGACCGGATGACCTCCGAGGAACGCGACCAATTCCGCCACGAGATGCGCTCCCGCTGGTGCGGCCCTGCTGCCCCGGCCAGCGAAAGCAACGACCCAGCCTGACGTGGTGACCCGGGTCTGGGGCCCCACGGACAGGTCTTCGTCCGTGGGGTGGATATCCGGATATTAGGACCTGGTCGACGCGCAAACCTCATCGCACGGATTTGCAGAACATATACTTCCGCTGCGGCACAATAGGTGATTGGATTGGTGGGGAAAACTTCAAAGCGTAGACCCAACCCCTACCCCCTCTAGCAAGGAGTGTAAATTCCCTTCAAAACCTTGCCGATTATTTGTAAATCGTTTGGAATCAATGCCTGTTGAAAACTTTTCGCTGTCAAATCCTCCCATATCGTGAGATTTGGCCCCTGAAAATCACCGGAAAAGTCCGTTTTCCGCCCATCGGCATAGGGGGGAGAGTCGCCTCTCCTCCCCTGCCACACCACCGGACGAGCGGGTCCGCATCCGGCGGTTCGAGAAGTTGAGGTCAACAGAGACGCGGGATTCCTAACTGATCGGCCCAGCTT
>Ga0255348_1000089_pt1 | contig 48824 bp, 65 predicted proteins | sample CBST25v5metaG_FD_189945 | JGI IMG/M metagenome (GOLD analysis project Ga0255348, IMG submission 189945) | Peat soil microbial communities from Stordalen Mire, Sweden - C.B.S.T-25.v5 | ecosystem: Environmental > Terrestrial > Soil > Wetlands > Peat | place: Sweden: Norrbotten County, Stordalen... | reverse complement strand
GATGAGTACCTTCGCGCCCACCACCATCTCGGCGTCAATCAGGTGCTTCGGAACGCTCACCACCTTGCCATCAACGACCAGAAATAAAATCTCCTCCGCAGTCCCCGTTCCGAGTTTGGCGTTGGTGATCTCACCGCTGATCTCTGTCACTCCCTTAACATCCTGCTTCCCCTGGGAGGCCACCTGCTGCGTCTGCTGGCCCTTCGTGGACTCTTTGCTGGGGTCATAAGACGGGCCACGAGCGTTGGCACCTTCCGGTGGGCCGAATTGCTGCGTTGTTTCCGCCTTCCCCGTCTGCACTGGAGGCTTCTTCTCGTCCGTGCTCTTCGGCATCTGCACCTGCGGCTTTCCCATCACGGAATTGGGAGTCACGCCCGGAGTCTCGTTGTCAGCTTGCCCCATCTCCTCGTTCGTGTACATGCCACTCAACTCATCCGGGAATGCCTTGCGGAGAGCTAAACTTTCCGCGACTTTCCCTAACATTAGATAGGGCATACGTTTCCACATTGGATTCGGCTTCAGTTCGCCGGTCTGCTTGTCCTTGTAGGTCTGAACGTACTCTCCCCAACGCGCCGTCGCCCGGTAGGGAACCTTTTCATCGCCGCGGCCGTAGCGGTAGACGGTGATCTTCGACCAGTTCGGATGTTCCTCAACTTCAGAGTCATACTCAGGATCGTCAATGCCGGCCAAGTCTCCTGTTCGGCTTGCGATCGCGCGGTAGCCGTCCACGCCTGTTTGGATGCTGATCTTCTCTTTCCCTAGCGAACTATCCCACCGCTTCACCACATGAATCTGCCCAGTGAACGGGTCCAGCCGCTTGAGCTTCGCCACCTGCAAGAAAAACGCCAATTCGTTTTGGTCGCAGCCCTTTGCGACCGTCTCAGCTAAGAGCTTGATTTGCTCTGTGGAATACTCCGGCGCCGGCATCGCCAGCCGGTTTTCCCTTTGCGTTGTTACCAATGATGCTGTTCCCATAACCCCTCCTCTACCTCTCCTTGATGAAATCTGCCCTGTTGAGTAACACTGCGAGTTTCAATATAGCACGTTCCGTGGGATGCACAATACCCCTCTCCCAGCGGCTCAGGCTGCTCTTATTCCCTCCGATATTGGCCGCCACGTCTTCCATGCTCATCCCCGCCTCGATCCTCGCGGTCGTCAACTTCGCTCCGTCTACTGTGAACTGTGTCTTCATCCCTACTCCAGAGGCCCAGACAGCATCCGCGATGTGAATTGCCAAAGGCTCTTCTCTGCCTCAAAATCAGAACTCTTGAGCGCCTTCCACCATGCCTTCGACGCTGGGTTCCACCTGAAAGAGAAATCCTTCGCCTTCTGGTTGTTGTTGAAGTCAACCATCGCCTGAACGTAAACCGTAGGCTCCTGCGCTCGTGCAATGATGCTGTCTAGGTCGTAGTTCTTCGCAATCTTGAACATCGTCATAACATCAAATAAAGATCTGTGACGGAAGGGATTGCAAAATCCAAACTCACTCGCCAGATGATTCAGGTTGCGAGTCGTAATCTCCGGCGGGTACTTCACATCCGAACTCAAGTCAAGCCAGAATATACCCGAAGGCTCCACTTTCAACCTCGCGCAAGCCGCCAAATAAAACGGTTGGTCGAACCTGGAACCGTTGAACGCGGCCGCATAGTCCGCGTAGCTCATCAGGTCATGCAGTTCCGCGAACGCCACCTTCTCCGACTTCCCGTACAGGTCCACCATCTCGTCGGTGATATCAGTGAGCTTCGTTATCTCCTCCGGTATCGGGCGCCCTGGGTTGACCAATGTGGACATAACCTTCAACGGGGTCTGAGTATCCCAATCAACAAGCGCCCCGCCAATTTCCGTGATCCGATCATCCGTGGCCGACAATCCTGTGGTCTCCAGATCGATCCCAACGACTAACTTCCCCATCGCACTCTCCTCTTACTCCGAATTTTGGACTTACTTCACAGGCGGTAATGTGAAGTGTATCAACTTCGTGTTGCCTTGAAAGTCTGCCGCGTATGCGTGAGCGTGCCCCAGGAACTTCACCACCAACTCGTCCACGATCTCCCGCGTCCGCCCGTAGTCCGTGCGAAGCTGCTTCAACTCGGCCCGGAGTTCCTTGATAGACTCCTCCAAAACAAGTATCTTCTTCGTCTGCTCGATGTCCGTCAACCATATCTCAGGCATCTTCACCCTCCTCTTCGCCGTCCATCTCGATTGTCGCGCCAGCAAGTACATCCACGTAACGCGATCCGCCTTGGCAATGACGTGGACTCTGCTCTCTTGTAACAGCCCAATCCACCACCTCCACGTCCGCCTTGTCCTTCAGCAGTGCAGCAAGTTCAGGAGCACTCAGAAATTTGCGAATCTTACTCATCGTCTTCCTCCCCCTCCACGAATCTCTCCCCACAATCATTGCAGAGATACTCGTCCCCATCTTCCGTTGAATCGAGGTACTCCAGATCGTCGCTACCGCACTCAGGACAGGCTGCGTAAAGCTGATCTATGTCCAGGTCGTCGTCGTCCTCTTCAAGATCATCTTCAAACTCGTCCTCGTCGCTGTCTTCTTCAGGTTCGTATGCTTCCCAAAGCCCCATATAACGACTCCTTCCCGATCCCCGTCAACCGCCAGTACATACCGCAAGTGTTCATTTCCTGCAACCTGTTCCCAAATTTTTCGGTCGTCACCATCCTCGGCTCCGGCCACTCAAACCTCCACACCTGAATCAGAACTCCCCGCGGTGGAATATGATACCGCCAGCACGTCCATCCTTCGATGCAACGGCGCAATGCCCAGGCCGTCTCGAAGCCGTCGTCATCTGGAGGGTTCCTCTTCTCCTGCTCACGAGCCGCCCACTGCGCCCTACGAAGGTGCTGCTCCTCCGTAGCAAAGGGATGGAAGAGTCCCCACAGAACAGCCCTCCAATACCAGTAAAGCTCTGTCCACATGGGTTACTCCTTCGGGTCGTTGATCGTGTACGGTTTGTCGTCCGTACTTCCAATGGTGGAAAGTAGGGTCACGTTCGGGTTCTTGGGAATGGGTTGCTTGAACCCCGTGAACTGCGCCTGCACTGGAGCGGTTGCCCTCACCAAAGCATCGAAGTTCCGAGCGACCATGACCGACAAAATTTCCGTCGCCCCGCCCTGGCGCATATCCGCCGCCGCCAGTTCGTCCAACACCTTCGCCCGCTCCTCAGTCAATGTCACCATCACACGCCTGTAGCCTGCTCGTTTTCTCACGATCCGCTTCGCCGGTACTGCCTTCACTTCTGCCATCTTTCCCTGCTCTCTTGCCTCTGCGGAGGCCGGTTATGCGTTTTTGTGGGCGTCCCATCCCCCACCCTCGTAATCAATATCCTCTCCACCAGACCCACCAGCCAGGACTCGCGCAAACTGCCCCGTCCTCGCCTCCTGCGCCGTCGCCTTGCAAGACTTCGAGCAGAACCGCGCCCAACCCCTCTTCACATCAGCAGAACGAGCCTTGAAAGGCATCCCGCACTTCTTGTTCTCGCACTTGCGGTCTACCTGCATCCCGCCCTCCTATTTCCTCTGGAACTTAACTTCGGTCGTAACCAACTTGTCAAACCCAAACAGGCCAGCCACGCGCTCGCTCACGTCCCTTTGATCCGCAAGAATGTCCGAAAGGTAAGCCGCACTCAAGCCATACTCCTTGGCTGTCCGACGCAAGGAACTGGCCTTCGTCTTCTCGCGGATTTCTTCCCGAACTTCGTTTTCTGTCAGGTACGTTTTTCCCATGAACAAAACTGTAAGCTAAGTTGCGAACGTTTGTCAACCCCCATCTGAGATATTATTTTCACATGAAGCGCATCCGAGTTCTAACCCCACCCCCGCTCGTCAAAGAAGCCCCTTCCAAACCAAAGGTGAAGCTGACCAAGGCCGACCCTAACTTCTTTCGCAAGCTCGGCGAGGTGTCCGCCGCCAAGCGCAACCTGCCTTCGGATACCTTCAGCGCAATGGCTTCAGCTTCCCATCCTCGGAGGAACCTCCATGTCAAACCATGAACCCCAGCAATGGCTCTCCCTCTCTGGTATCTGCGATAAGCTCCGGCTCTCCCCGTATCAAGTCAAAACTCTTGCCAAGAAGGGGTGCCTCGCCATCATCAAAGGGAAGATGCGGGTTGCTGATCGGTTCTTGGACCCTACTCCCGAATATGCCGAACAGCTTCGCCTGGGCGCCATCATCCACCAAAGACACTTTCCCATCCCCGCCGGCCTCTCCGAGAAAGCCCTCCTCACCCGCGCTGAGTGCGCTGAACTCCTCAACATGAAATTGAAGACGTTGGACGACTACGTGAAGAAGAACTTCTTCCCTCCCGCTATCCGAGTAGATAGGAGTCATTTCCTGTACTCCCCCGTGATGGTCAGAAAGATTATGCTGCAACGGCGATCCGGTGAACGGTATTGGAAGGATAAAGAACCGCTCAGTTCCAAACTCGCTCCGTTCCTGATTCCTGAACTCGTGGAGTTATTCCGGTCCCGCCTGTCGGAAGAGGTCTCCAGCATCCCCACAGATAAAGAGTTCCTCGCAGACGAATCCCTCCAGAAGCGGCTTTCAAAGATCGTCACTCAATCACAGAAATCCGACTTCGCTCAGAAGGTAAAACTAGCACAGCAAATAGTCCAAATTTTGGGGCGAGGAAAAGGCCCACTGAACTAGCTGGGCCTTGCCTTCATCTCGCAGGTGTCAGGTTAGAAGATCTCATCATTCTTCGGTCCATCAACAGGGTTATCTGGTGAATCCAAGGACGGTGGGGCAACAACCTCTTCAAAACTCCGCACATCGTTGACGCTGGCCGTGTGGACAAGACGACCGTTCTCAGCAATCAAAAGGTCGATTTGGTTATCAGATTGAACCAGATAGTGATGACCCTGCCGGTAAATCACACCACAATTACTATCCTTCTCGATACGCAGCCAAATGGCTCGAACCCACCCATCGCCGAGCGGAGCACCTGATTGTTCGCTGTTGGTTCTTGACATTACTTCTCTCATACATCCTCCTCGTTTGAATTAAGTGAGCGGACCACTGCAACGGCTAACCTTTCGGCGAGTTCTGCACGTCTGGGTAGTCTTAGCTTTCCCATACCGCCAGTGAATTATGCGCCTCCGCTCACGTACATCATACTACGGAACCTGCCACTTCCCGGTCTTCTTCTTAGGAGTAGCCCCTACACCCTCCGGTTGCGGAACGAGGAGATCGTTATGCCTTCTCCGTCAACTTAGCTACTTGAAAAATGTCGCCCACATTTGTCCCGTCGTACTCGTCTTTGGAGATGTGGAGTTTGTTGCCGACTCGATTGTGGTCAACCTCAACATAATACTCAGAAACAACTTCCCCTTTGTTTTTCTGGATCTCGCTTCTCCATATCCCAACAACCTTGTGCTCGGAAATAATTCTCATACCTACCGGCAGTCCACGTTTGATCGTTCTTTCTGTTTGTTCCATGTTCATACTCCCTTCTTGTTACACGGTTAGTCGTACTCTCCCATTCTCCACTTCATCTTAAACCCGTAGACGATTCGCCTCTGAGCGGCAAGAGTCTTGCAGAACTTCACCGCAGATGATGTCCCTCCACGTGAGTTGTCCCAAGTCGCCATAATCCTCCAGATCTTCCCGCCCCCGTGATCCACTTTCTCTTTGGTTATCCTGATTCCCATGCTTCCTCCTCACTCCAGGTTTTGACTATCGGCCCATTCTTCCTTCTTCGAATCCCTTTTGAATGATACCCAAGACTTCCCTCTTGGCGGCTGCCATGTCATCCCCGGCCTTTAGGAGAGATTCCGTCATCACGGTGAAGTGGTCCCCAAACATCGACTGCTCCCATGTCTCCTTGTGTTGATGCTTGTCGAAAAAGGCGTCGAGGCTTCCCTTCACATCATCCCGCGTCGTGTACCATCCGGTCGGTGGCGGATAATACTTTGCGACATATTCCCGACAGTCGTCCAAAGGAATCTCGGCGTCCCACATACAATGCAGACACACCATGTACATCCGACTGTTTGCCATCCCCATTACCTCCTCGTCTCCTGTTTGGAGATACTCGCAGTATACACCCTCTTACGGAACCTGTCACTTCCCGGTCTTCTTCTTAGGAGACACCAACTCCTCAATATAAGGCTAGGGCTCCATACACGTATCCACAAAGAACTTCCAGACCTTAATGAACTTCCGTTCGTTGTCCTGTAATTCCTTGAGACATGACGCACATGGTCTAATGGATTTTACCCCCACATCTGGGACAGGAACGGCATTGAATAAAACTTGCCCAAACTCCCCGTTCGGGTATGTTGCAAGCCCTTTGCTGGTGAAGGTTCCTCCACACTCTCCGTGACACACTACGTTACCGAAATTCATTTGAATTTTTCTATCTTTCATACGCCTTCTCCTCTTGTAGCGCGTTGACCCTCCAGGATTAAAACTCTCCCAAGCTCACGTTCAACCTCCTCGCTCCACTGATCTTCTGGCATCAAATAGTCCCACCACACCAGAAGGTTCCCGACGGGGTAGACATTGAACCCAGCCTTCGCTCGGGCGCTCTCCTCGCCATAAAACCTCAAATGAGGCGGCAGCGCGTTCCACGTTTCGTTCCACTGTTTCTGCGTTAGTGCGATATGCTTCAAAGCCATACGCTTCATCCTCCTCATCTCCTGTTTGGAGATACTCGAAGTATACACCAACTTACTTATACCAACGCTCCGGCGCAGCTTGCATACCTTTTTTCTTTTTCGGCGCAAGTTCCTCTTCCGTAAGCGGCTCCTGGCGCAACAGCGACAACGTGTCCCTGGTCATGCGTAACACATTCTTCCCGGTTCTCGGCCAGAACGATCCCGGCTTGCCCTTCAACTGCCGCTCTCGACTGATGGCTAACGCATAGATTTCCTCCGCAGTGAGCTTCATCGGATGCAGCACCGTGTCTGTCCACATCGGCCCGATAGTCCCCTCTGCTTCATCCTCAAGGAGATACGTTCCCATGTCCTTCGCTTTATCTAGGCTCGGCTTGTCGTCGATCGCTAGATTTAGGAAAGCGTCTGCATACCGCTTCGTTCTTTCCAAAGCCCACTGAGCGCAAATGCCGTCAATGTAGATCTTCAGGAACGTCGCCGCAGGATGCTCCTCCATCCCGTCAAATTGCGATAGGTATTTGTCCCACGAATCCTCTGTGTGCTGCTTGCCCATCCCCCACTGTGCGACACGGTGAACCCCGCCCTTCGCCGCGGCTGAAGTTCCCTGCAATATCTGCCCCATAATCGGAGAAACAAGCGCCACGTATGCCAAAGGTCTAAGGTTTCCGTAAACCATCACCTCGTCCCACAGATGCTCTCGAAGCACGTTGTACGCCTTCGTGGAGAATGACCCAAGAGACCACGCTGCCCTGGCCGCTATCGCAAAATTCTTGTCAAGTGTTGTCAGTCCCTCTCCAGATACCCTCTTTCTTGACAGTGCAGGCATCTGCATAGGGTTCTCAGAGAACATCGACTCATCTGTGAACGCAACCTGGGCTAGTTTGTAATCCTCCTCATTCCACTTCCCGGTCCTAACAGCCTCATCAATCGCGTGATCTCCAATGAGGAAGCTGTTCTTGATAAGACGCCGCGCTCTCTCCGCGGTATTGCCACCTTTCTTCAGGTCTCCCATAGCGTACAGGTCAAGATAAGACTTCGCCGCCCTGCCGGAAATCATCCTTCCCATGTTGTACATATACTCAAATCCGGTCCACTTAAAAAGCGCGTGTTGACTGCGAGTTTCCGGCATTGCCATAACAGCCGGATCAATCCCGTGCATCACTATGCCGTTGAAGTAACTGTACTCCTTCACGTTTTTCCAGTTTGCCGCCAAATCCACTATCGCCCTTGCATACGGCATATAGTGGCCGGTCTTCGCCATAATCGCCGCCCCGTTGGCTATATGGAACGGCAACTTCGTAACCGAAAATGGGAACATCTTCGTCGCAGTCTCAGCAGCCGCCAAACGATTGTACGTCTTGCTCATGGGGCTATCCCAATTCTGCGGTGTGAACATATAGCCGAACATGCCCTCTACATCCGTCCGGGCCTGCTTGTTCGGGATCTTTGCAATCTCCTTCTTCAACTTCCCAAGGTCCGCTCCAAACTCTTTTTCGGTCGCCATCGACTTTGCGAACTGCCTGAAGTAACTGTCAAGCGCCTCATAGTCCTTCTTGATGAACGGGAAGTTGACTTCGTTCGTCCACTGGGTGTTGCCCTGCATAGGTGCCCTCAAACGATCACGTTTGATAAGGTCGTATGCTTTGTCATCCGTAATATCGGTCCTGCCCTCCTCTTTGAGTTTCTTGGCAATAAGTTCCTTGGCCTTCAGTTCGCTGAACGTCCCTCCCATAAGCTCCCTGAGAGTGTAGGTCTTATCTCCATCGGTGAACTTCAAGTCCCAGTCTGCAATACGCGGCATATAACTCGGATCGTCCATGAAGTCCTTCCACGACACAACCCGACCATCTGGGGTTATCACCGCAAGATTTCCCTCGGCTCCCATTTGGTGAATCTTCGCCATGAACTCTCTGAGTTTCCCTGCCGCCTTGTTGATCGCAGGGTCAGACACCGCTCTCTTGTTCATCACTACATCGAAGAGGTCACGCATCACCCGCTTGTCTGTGTGGTCAAGTTTTGCCTCCTGCATAATCTTTGTGAAGTCCGTTCGCAGGCCGGCAAGATGAACTTTTTGTCCCGCATACCACGCCCGCGTCTTTGTGACGAGAATCCTTCCGACAGGCTCAATGTGGTTCTTCTTGTAATGTGAAGCGAACTGTCTGTCCTGAGATTGCAGGTTGTTCTCTTGAGAACTGAGCAGACCCAGGGCGCCAGTGTACTTCTCGTCCTTCACTGGCTCTGGAGCAGGCTTGAATTTGTCATTCTTAGCCCGTTCCTCGTCCGTCATCCCAGATTCTTTTTCAAGCTCCTTCTCGCTCTTCATCCGGGTGTAACCGCCTGTAGCGTTGTCCTGCTCGAACCCCATGCCCTTCAGGTGCATCTGTACGGTGTCTCGCGCTACAGCTTCCTTGTCCACTCCCTCCGGCGCGGCCTTCGCCACTTCCTCGGCCCTCACAGCCGTCATGGTGATCTCTTCGTGGGGGATCTGAGGGTTCGCCGCCGCCTTGTCCGCCGCCGCGTTCACCGCCCGCCGGATGCGAATGTCCTCAATCGTCAAAGGTCTGTTCGGTGGCTCCCACCGCTTCGGCTTCTCCTGATAGAGCGTAGCCCAGTCACTTCCCTTCCCGCCGCCGGACATCTCTACCTGCATCCCCTTGTTCTTTGCCTCTTCCGCGTTCGGGAAGGTGATCGAACTCCAGTTGTCGAAGTTGACCTTGCGCTTGCTGCGGACTTGGAATCCTTGAGCATCGACTTTTATTTCGTTGCCTTGGTCGAACGCCATCATGTCCTGATGTTCGCGCATCTTCTCTTCGTCGGAGTAGTTCGACATGACCGAAGCCAATGAATCTCTATCTCCTAGAACCGCCGCGCTTAACGCCCTCATGCGAGGCCCAATCTTGGTTGACATAAGGCGAATATCCGGCTCTGAGTCTGTCGCAAGGAATACCGCCCTCGCGTTCGACTTCACGCCAAGCCGCCACGTCCTCGCCAATGATTGCTCAAGCAAGATACCAGAATACGGTGGTCCAAGGAATATCGACAACCGCGGTTTATCTCCGTCTTTGTCCTGCAAGTTTATCCCTATTCCTCCTGCGGCATAGGACGTGTACAGTATCTTCTTTTCTCCCTTCAAGAAAGCCTGTTTTGCCTCTTCGCGCTGTGCGTCGGTGTTTCCTACTCCACTGTAGTCGCCCATCTCGTCGCCAAACTCTGCGCGAAGTTGATCTGCAATGTTTACGAACTCCGGCATGATGCGCCCTATCTGCCCACCAGTCTCTTCATCAAGCAACCGATACGTTCCCGGCTCTTCTTTTGGTCCAACCGGCCGACGGAACAAGTCCTCCGATGTGGTCTCTGAGAATACCGCGACTTGCCAACCCTGCGCTCTCGCTCTCTTGATAAGTTGGATTGCTTCTGGCAGTCTCGACCTCTCAAGGTAGGCTTTCGTGTATGTCGCCTCAAAAGCAGATACTCTCTCGGAGAGTCCCTTCTTTCCTTGCTTCAATAACTCCCTCTTCATCACCGCTACACCTTGATGAATGCGGTCCAACTTCCGTTCCACCACGTCGGTTACAGGGACCACTCCAAAGTGAACAGAAAATCCATCATAGGAGATTTGCTGCGAGATGAACTGTCCACGCTCAACCATCTGCTCACGTAGTTTTGCCTGCTTCGCCGGGTCGAGCTTCGCAACGATCTTGTCGCCCACCTTCTCGTGAGCAAAGTTTTCTTTTATCCATCCCTCAAAACCGCCCTTCGGCCACAGGTTCAACTTCTCCGCATAGCCGTACTCGTTGGGAGAATGGAATGGAGTAGCTGAAACGTAAACTCCCTTTTTGGAGTTTTCCATCACAACCTTCAAAAGTTTGCCTTGCTGGTTTTCGTCTCTGTACCAGTTGCGTGCTGCTCCGGCTTCGTCAGCAATCACCAAGTCCCATGGAGTTTTCGAGTAGATGGAGTTGTTAAGCAACCGCTGATATGTTGCCCCGTAGACTCCCGGCTCTGGAGGCTTGTCGATGATGTCGGTTTCTACCTTCAGATCATAGCCGTTCTTCGCAACCTGCCTAACGGCATCGTCGCCATCTTCGAGTAGTCCCCGATTCATCGTAACGACAAGAATCTTCGCATCGGGGTTCCGAAGGATCGTCTCCTTCACCACACCCATCTCGGTCCAAGTCTTGCCTGAACCCGCCACGGAAGCGATCACAGCCCCGTCGCCCTGCTCCAATGCGGAGAGAACCGTCTGGACAATTTGCTTCTGACCTGCATACTTTAACGTCCGGGCAACTTCTGGAGAGAGCGTCACTGTCGGCGCAGGCATATTCTCCGGGAGTCCAGCCCTCTTCAGTCCGTCCCTCCATGCCTTCTCGTCGAACGCTTCACCCGCCATGATCCCTACCGGCGCCCCGCGCTCCGGTAATGGATTCAGCTTGACCGGCGCTACGTTTGCGAGGTTAACTGGTTGAGCATTTCCTCTTCCGGGTCCAGTTCGATCGGTGGCACCTCTGGCACCTGCATATCCAGGCATCCCCACGACGGGCGGTTTAGAAAGGCGTCCAACTCCGCTTTGCTTTCCATCCCCAAGAGGTCCATCAGGTACTCCTCGTAAGTCGGATACCCTCTCTCTTCCTGCGTCTGACGTTCTCCCTGCTGTGCCACGCTTCACCTCCGCTATTGCTTTTCTCGCTGCCTCCGGGTCGAGTCCAATTTTTGGGCTCTCTACCCCGTACTTGGCGCGAATCTCTGACTCTAACTTCTTAATCTGCGTTCTCACGAATTGCTGCATGAAAGGGGCTGAAGTCTTCTTGAGCAAATCTTCCAACTTCTCAATCTGAAGTTGCTCATTCCGCTTCGGAACCTCTTGGTAGAGGATGCTGTTTGGGATCTCCTTGGGCTTTTCTTTCGACCCCTTTTCAGGCAGACCCCAGTTAAAACGAATAGCAAACTTGCCGTCCGGTCCCTTCAGTTCCTCTACTCCCGATATTCCGCTGCCTTCCATAGTCGCCTGCACATAGGCGTGTGCGGCATTCTCTTCATCCGGGTACTCTAAAACAACTGTGTTATTAGTCTTCTCGTAGGCAACACGATCACCGTCAGACTCGACTATCGGCCACTCGCTTCCACGCGATATATGAGTGGGCGTCGGGCCTAGATCCTTGGCGATCTTAATAACCGGATGCAATGCCTCTTCAGGCTTGACCATGCCTTTCTTTTGCTTGGCCTCCGCTTTTCGGGCTTCCTTGACTTTCTCGTTCCAGTCGTCAGAAAGTTTATGGCCCTCCACACCATAAAGACTGTCGTAAAGCCCCTTCGCCTCCTCGCTGAGTTTGAATGGAGATAGAGGGTCGCCCGGAAGCCATTTCTTGTACGTTTCGACGAAGAGTTTCTTGATCTTCTTCAATATCTCTCGCGCTTCATAGGTGATATGGAAGTCGTGGAGGTTCTCGTCCCGATGGTATTTCTCTGACCCGTAAGACAACTTCTCCCGAAGACCATCCAATTCCTTTCCTTTGGGCATTAAAAGATTTCCCTGAGCATCGTACTTCTTGTCCCACTTGGGGAACTCCCACTTCTTGCCGTACTCGCGCTTAAACGCCGTAGGATCGATCTCGATAGTGTCTACCGCTTCCCAATCCTTCGCAGTCAGCATTGGAGATATTGCGTGGAACCACTCATGCCAGAATGTTGTGGCGTCTGCCGCTTCCATCACTCGCATCATCCCCGTCGCAAAGTCGTATTCTCCCCTTGCCCCCTTCTCCCCAGATTGAATGCCCCGGAACCCTATCTCTCTCAAGAGCCAAGCTAGAGCATCCTTTCTCTCATAACCTGTCGGGACATCATCCTGCAAATCCCACCACCCTTGAGCCATTATCCCTGCTGCATGAATAAATTCAGGGGCATTCTTCGCCGTGACATGGTTCGCGTAAAGAGCCTTCTCCAGTTCGTCGGGGGTGACGTAGCCCTTCTCTGCCTTGGACGCCGACAGGTCAACTTCTGGCTTCGGTGCTGGAGCCTCTGGAGGCTTGAATCCCTTCGGCGCCCGCGTCCCAAGAGAAAGAATATTCTCCGCTTCCTCTGGGGTCATTTTGTTGATCTGGTCTTGCTTCCACCCAAGCCCCTTCAGATCGAGTTCGTCACGCTTTGTGACAAACATTTTCTTCGATCCGCCCTCGACTGTTGTTTCCTTCGGCTTTTCTTCGAGCGTCTCTCCTTTCGCCATCGCTTCTAATCTGGAAATGGCAGAATCAACTTCTTCTTGCGTCGGATATTCGTCGATAGATTGTCCTTTTGAAGCTGCAATTTCCGCCTCGTATTCCGCCTTCTTACTCAACCTACTTAATGTCTCGTCATCAATGTCAAAACCTTGACCACTTACACGGCGGTCCTCAAGTTCCCTGCTAATCAATTCCTCAAAGCGGGAGATGTAGCCTGGTGGCGTAGTTTCTCTTCCAGATAAGTGTCTGCGGTTCTTGCCCTGCATCTTCTCCGCAAAACCTGGAACCTCTTTGACTTCTACAAAGTATTCGATCCCCTCTGGCGATCCTGCCGCAACTTCCTCGTGTGGCATTTCTCCTTTAGGCGCTTCTTGCGGCGTAATACGGAAATATCTTCCGCTTACCTTCGCTATGCCTTCAGGATCGCCTGTATGATCGACACTCGTTTTCCCAAGTAACTCGCCAACTCTCTGCTCGGCAGACTCGCTGCTTCTCGGGAGTTCTATATTCCCAAGGTCGTAAATCAACGTCAGTGCAGGTTCCCCTAATTTTTCAGATGTGATAGCCTGTACTGCGTTTACGATGGGAGCGGTTCCCCCTTTCGAGCTAGTCAGGTCGTCGGCATAACTATGAATCCTCTCTGGGATATTTTGAGCCTCACGCTTACCAAGTTTCTCTACTACATTTTTCTCTCCCGATTCAAACCTGCGATCCGCATCGGCCTCTTCAATATCCCAATCTGGAGTTCCGGGAACAAGCCCCATCTTTCTCAGTTTCGAGATTAAGGAATCTGTGAATTTGATGTATTCCTCACGCTCCTGTCTCGTCTCTTCCTTGCCCCCTGCTCTCCTTTCCGCTTTCTTATCCGGCCTGCGTGGCACTCCCTCCTCAACCAGCTTCGCAATCGAATCTCCCGCCTCCGGCTCGTTCCGCATCGCAGCGTCGAACTGGTCTTGAGTTAACTCCCACGGAAGAGACTTCAGATATTCCTGCATAGCATCATGGCCCTTCTTGCCACGAGCCTCTTCACTATTTACGCCACGCGAATCTTTCACGTCCTTCAGTTCGTCCTCGAAGGCTGCGTTGAACAAATCAGCAGGCGTATTCAGGCCATGCTCTGCCGGATCAAAGAAACCCTTCTGGATTCCCTCTCCAACCAGATAATCATTAAGAGCGTTTTTGAAGCGGGTCGTCTTTCGATCATGCAGCGACCTCCAGACAGCTTCCACCATCCTGTCCGGCTCCGGCAGTTGTGGGTCTTCAGAAAAGAAATCATGCTCAGCAAACGCCTTGTTCCACCGCGCCCTCGGCGAGTCTCCCGCGGCCTTCATTCTCTCCGTGACCGCCGTCGCCTGAATCGCCTGTTCGATGATTCCGGTGATGTCCTTGTCCGGCACGGCGCGAAGCCGGGTCATTGGGCCGATCGACTTCAACAGAGAATCGTAGGCCGTCGAGGTTCCCAACGTATCGAGCGTGGAAGGATTCTTCAGTACCGTAGCAAGCAGGGCTTTCTCTAACTTCTCCTTGCCGTTTGTACTCAAGAATTCATACTCTCCCTGTGCGTTCTTGTTAAACCAGTCTGCTTGATCCTCACCGCCGATCCCAAGTTCTTTACGCACTATGTTGGCAAAGAATTCAGGTCTGTTTGCCATTGCGTCTCGCGGCGTGTCGGCGCTGTTGAACTCATCGGCGATACGATCCAAAACTCCATTGCGCCCTACTGCCTCTTCAGCCCTTTGGGCCTCGTAGAGCATCCGTCCGTAAGTGATCGACTTCGCGTTCTCGTCAATGCCGTGCGATGCTTTCTTGTTGAACAGGTTTCCTAACTTAGTCGCCTTGGCTATAGTGCCAATAGGTTCATCCATCATCCTGACTGGGATGTAGATTTCATCTCCCTCCGGGTAAATCATCCCGTTCTTTTGGGCGTAATCGGCCATCTTCGCACGGAACTGAGCAAGAGCAACCTTGTCGTCTTGTATCAACTCCAGATACTTCATCATCCTCAACAGACGGCGATTCCCTCCCGCCACGTCGCCGCCACCATCGACAATGGCCGGTCCCCGCTCTGGGCCATGACCAGGATCGAGATAATGGTCAACGTCGTACCGAACAGGCTGAGCATCTGCCAAAACTTGCTGGCGTGTCGCTTCGTCCGGTGGAACGTCCTGCATCTGTTCCGGGTACTCAGGAACCCGCTCCAACATATTCCCGTTCCACCTAAAAGACGGGGTGAGTTGGCTCAACTTGACGAGTTCGCGGTGCATGGGGATCTTGCTGGCGTTCGTCTGGATATACCCTTCATGCCCGACTGCCCACGCCATCCGTGGGACTCGCTTCGAGGTGATCGGAGCTTTCTGAGGATAGTCTCCCGGACCTGCGGCACGACCCTGCGCTTCCGCCGTCTGCTTCGCCGCAGCCTCGGCTACCTTTCGCAACTCCTCGGCCTTCGCAACAGCCTTGTCGATCTCTTCGTCGGTCGCCTTTGGGGTAGGGTCAACCGCCGCCGCAATAGCTTCCACGGCTGCGTCGTTGACTTGTGCCTCACGGGCCTCTGCCTGCTTGACCTGCTCTTCAGCCTGCTCCTGCGTCCGTGGCGGTGGAGGTGGGTTCTCCGCCAATTCCTTGACTCTCTCTATCGCCTCATTCTGAGCAATGACGATCGAGGATTCAAACACAATGCGACGTGCGTCCTCTTGTGTGTACTGTGTACGGGCCGTAGATTGCACTTCACCGTTGCCGACTATTCTTCGCACGGTATCGCTCGGCTTGTCCTTGTCAAATGGGATTCTGGCTCCGCCCTCACCTTTGCGGAGATACAACTTCCCGTTCGCGTCACCCTCCACTACCCAAGGGAGTCCCATCTTGTCGGAGATAGTGTCTCCAACCCGCAGCCACTCGATCTTCCCTTTCAGAGTGTCCGGCTTGGCCTCCGATTCACGGAACAATCCAACGACCTGCGCTGGAGTCAGGCCGCTATTCTTCGCTATCCGCGCAATAATTCCCGGCCCCTTCGCGTGAGATTCAGGGTTCTCTATCTGGGAGCCAATGGCTTCGATCAGTGGATCATAACCTTCGTCTACGGTGCGATCCTCCTCCATCTCTGGAGTCGGACGCTCAACTGGAGGAGCGAATCCCTTCTTCCTGTTCGGAACTGGTTTCTCCGCCGGCAGTTCGCCTGCTTCCAGTAGCAACCCTTCGTTTTGCTGCGACAGTCTGACGGCCCTTTCAAGTTCATCTTTCTCGGCCTGTGAAAGATTGTCGAGCATCTGGGCGGCCGTGTGTTCCTTCGCCACCTCTACTCTCTGTTCCTCTAGGGGGCTACGACCAAAACCAACCTTCCCCGACATTGCAAGGTCGATCGCCTGTGCCGTGTATCGGCCATTCTTCATCAACGGAATCGGCGCAACCGCAAAACCGTCCGGCTGAAGCATCCCGTATTTGTCGAGTCTCCAGGTGACGCCCTTCTTGGAAACAATGTAGTCTCCAGATTTTCCTACGTAGTGCAGGTTGTTCTCGGCCTCCATCCGAAGAGTGGGACCAATGGTGTCGATAGCTGCTTCGATGTCTTCGGGATTCCAGCCGGCACTCTCCAGTTCGGAAAGGAAATCGTCCTCAAACTGCGCTATCGTCCGTCCATAAAGAAGCCCATACAATGCCCCTGCTCTGGCGGCCTCGATCTCCTGATATGTGGTGGACCTCCGCTCTTCCTCTTCCGACTTCTCTTCCGGCAGACCGGCTCCCTTCCGCGCCTGCTCCCCGGTAATCTCGCCGTCTACCAGTTGCCGCTCCAAATTTCGGAGTAGCGTGCGTTCCGCTTCTCGCTCCGGCGTCGAGCCATGCTCCTCAAGAGCGTAGTCGGCATTTACCCGAAGGGATTTGATCTGAGCCAGTGTCTCTGCCGCTTCCTGCTCTTGAGCGGCCGTTTCCCTGTCCGCTTCCTCGCGGGCGGTCCCTGCGCCCTGCCGCGCTTCGGCAATCTGTGCCGCGTTTGTCAGCGTGACCTTGCGGGCCTCTTCTCTTTTCCTGGCAGCTTCCGTCTTCCGTACCGGGCGGCCTTCTCTTCCTGCGGCCCGGCGCTCTTGCTCATACTCCGCAAGCTCTGCTTCATCTGCCCTGTCCTGTTTGTGGAGGTTAATAAGTTTCGTGATCTGCTTCAGGTAGTGAGCGCGGGCTTCATCCTCCCACTCTGCGAATGCTTGGTGGTAGTCAATCACCCGAACTGCTCTTTGAACTGCGTCCGGGTTCCACGCTTTCTGAAGATTCTGGTTGTAACGGTAGTTCAACTTCTTCATCCGGCGATCATGTTCTTTCTTCGTCTCAACCCAAGCATGGCTGTACGCCGGATCTTCCTCAATAAGTTTCGTCAGCACAACGGCCTGCTGGTAATCATTCAGGTCGGAAAACTTGCTTGCCGGTCTTTCTTTCGGTCCTTCGCCCTCGACTTCCCCCGGAGTACCGTACAACTTCTCTGTCATCGCATCGGCTTTGATTTTGAAGCCTTCCGCTTCGATCAGTGACTTCGCGCCGCCGTAGGCCATGAGTCCGCCGATGACCGTGTTGACCAAAAGCGCAGCGACAGGCTTGGAATAGTCCCCGCCATAAGCGCGTAACGCCTTCTCTGAAAGAGTCGCTCCCTCAGCTCCTTTGCCTATCGCTCCTACTCTCTCAAGTTCTGCTTTCGTCCCCTCGCCAAACCGCTCTGCGCCTTGCATCGCGCCCATCGTCATCTGAGCAGAGAAATACGCATGAGTGGCCTCGTTGATCGTCCTTGCCACATGGACTGCGCTCACCGGGAGCTTTGCACCGCGAATAGCCTCAGTCGCCTTCGCAACACTCTCCGAAGCCTTCCCTGTAGCCTCCGCAACTCCTGCCGCGCTGTCTGGAGCTACCTTCGCAAACGTCTCACCGGCACTCTTAGCAGTTGATACGGCTGCCTTCCTTGCGGCGGCTGCTGTAGTCGCCTTCGCCGCTTTGTAGGCACGGCGCCAGCGCCCGGCTATGGACGTTGCCTTGGCTGCGTCTTCCGTTCCCTCTGCCGTGGCTACTTCCGCAAACGGCTCTACTTTGGAGAATGCTCCAGCGCCCTTCGTTGCCAGACCTATCGCCACCATGCTCGGAGTGGTGAGGCCAATCCCCATCTCCGTCAGTCCTTGAAGGAACGCCCCAACGTAGGGGTGTCCGCTTTTTTCCAGAGAATCCGCTGTCTTGGCGACAGAGAACCTGATGTACCTTTCGCCCTTATCAGACAGTAGATATGAATGGTCAGAACTAAACCCTGTCGATTGAAGGAAATCGTAAACCGACTCGTCAATCTCTCCCCCGGCGTGCGCCCTAGCATCTGTTTCGTTGTACCTCTTCGACTTGGAACGAGCGTAGTTTTCCGTATATCCCTTCGCCCACGCATCCGGTCCTCCAGCCGCAACAATCTTAAATGCTTCCGTGTTTAATGTGGAGTTATCCGAGATAGGAGTGTTTCGGTTGGCCTCCAGAATCTCTTCGGCGTGCTTTTTCGCCTGCTGGTAGACTGTACCCCGCTCTTGGCTACTCAGTATCTTCTTCTCGGCCTTGTCAAACGCCACGGAAGACGCCAGATTGAACGCGTTATATGGCGACAAATCTCGGCTAATGGAATAGTCGTACTCGTGCAACCGCTGTTGCGCTTGCTCTTCACTGTAACCTTCCCCGATTGTCGAGTCGTGGATCTGCTTGCGGTAGTCCGGTTGGGTCGCTGTAGATGGAGATGTGCTCGTCTGCAAAGGAGTTTCATGTCCCAAAATCGACATAGCTAACGCATCTGCTTGGCTTGCCTTCTGAGTGGGCACCTTTGCATTTTTACCCTCTTGCTTTGGGGTCTCGTGGCCTAAAACAGACATAGCTAACGCATCTGCTTGGCTTGTTTTCGGACGAGCTTCCGCATTAGGCTTAACGACTTCTTTGTAAAGCTCATCCGCCTGTGCCATCTCTCCTCCGGTTAGTTATCTTCAACGACACCCGCGGTTGTTGGATGGCTTTTGATTATAGCCAACCCTTTTTCATCCAAGTACAATCTCGCTTCTGATCCGTCCGCGCATCTAATGATGTATGCTTTCTTCCCCGGACCTGGATCACCATAACTTTTAATCTCGCTCCCTGCTTCGGTTTTCTTTGCGGGATTAGGCTCTTTTTTTTGGCCCGCCGCCGCTCCCTGGGTCGCCGTTGGAGCCGCTTGGGGTCCACCTGAAGGTGCTGGTACGTCGTACCCGGTCCTCGTGTTCTTCCAACTCACGTCGTCCATCGTACCAATCTCGTTGCCTTTATCATCCTTAGCTCTCCGCTTCCAAGGGTCTCCTCCTGCGGCTTCAATCTGAGATACCCTGGCGCGAGTAATACGAGCATTCTCGTCGTTGTACGCCTGCGTTACACGGTCTGTCCTTGTCTTCGCCTCTGCCGGAGTAATAGGATTGTTGGCTTGATGAGCCGCCTGATCGATCTTGTCAAGCTCTTCGTTAAAATGGGTATCAGCCTTTCCGTATTCGTCGCTGACAGCCTTCTCTAACGTCAGATCAGATTTCGTCCGCATTGGAGTTACACCACCACCTTGCGTTGGAGCAGCATCCATCCTCCCGCGACCGGCGCCCGGCGATCTCGGCACTTGATTGAATCTAGTTCCTCCTGCCTTTGAAGACGATGATGTGCCTTGCTGAGAACCCGCATCCTCTTGACCGTCGTTGAATGTCTCTTTAGGGAGAGCCTTGACGCCTTGGGGCGTAGCAATCGGTTCGGATACCTTCTTCGTAACCGTAGAGCTATTCCCGTTCGCGTCTGTCGTTCTGTAACTGTAGGTTGTCTGCCCCTTCGCTTGAGCTTGAGAACGCGCCCGTCTTGCGTCAATGTATTCGAGTTGTGGCCGCGTCAGTTTATCTCTAGTAGTTCCCCACTCCCTTGCTGCGGCATCGTAATAAAGATTAGACTGCGATTCCGCCCTTCCGGCCTCTTGAAATTCTTTCTTTGCGTCCAGTTGCTCTTCGCTCGTCAGATCGCTCACATCTTTTCCGAGTTCCTGAGCTTTCTTGTCGTAATAGGCTCCTATGGTCCCCGCCTTAGACGCCGGTACTGGCTTGGGGGGATTCATCACCGCGAGGGCGTTGTTGTACTCTTCAAGAGCGTTCTTGAATCCCGCCTTCTTTCCTCCCTCACTTGGAGGCATCTTCTCAAGCTCTGCTTCTCCTCTACCGGCATATTTATCACGGGTCAGAGTTGCAGTATCAATCACCTTCTGGATTTCCTCTCCGCGCTGTGCGGAGTCTAGTTTTATCTTCGCCTCTTGCTGCTCTGGCGCCATCTGGCCGTAGGGAGTAACCTGCGACTTCATTCCGATGATCGCCAGTTCGGGAAGGATGTGCGGGTTCCTCTCAAAGAACTGCTTTAGACCGGCTCCGAATCCTCCCGCCGCCGGCGCTCCGTCCGGTGCCTTCTTGTCCTTCTTCTGACCCTTCGGTTGCTTTGCCGTCTTCTCAGGGATCGCAAACGCTTGCCGCTGTTCTGCCGCTGTGTTCACAGACTGTTGCCACGCCGTATAAGCTGCCTGCGTCTCTGCCTTCGGTGTCTTCCCGTCAGCCTCAAACGCACCCTTCGTCGTCAGCATATTTTCGTAGTTCTTCTTCGCGGCGGAGATCACGGCATCCTGAGCAGCCATCGTCGCCTCAGCCGTCTTATACTTCTTCTCCTCCTTCATCTGGAGGCCGCGGAGCATCCCCTTCATCATCCCGTCCGCGAGCGTGGCTATTCCTCCACCCTTGCTGTAGATCGCGCCGGGGGTTGGCGCGGTCTGCAAGTCGCGCTCGGGCATTTGGACGAGGGGAACCTTCGATTCGTAGGGGGTAACCGATATTTGAGGAGTCTCAAAGCCAGCCATCTAAACCTCCTGCGCTTTCAAGAGGAACCAGCCAAACAGAGGCTCGGCCACCGACCGAGCTACCGACCTCTTCCGAACCTGTTCCGCCACCCGCTCACCGTACCGGGAATACAAGCGGCAGAACAGATTCCCAAATATCGTCTTCGAGTAGACGTTCCGCAACCAGAATTGAACCAGCCGCGTCCTGCGGTCGTTCCATCCGCTCCAAAGCGAAGCAGCAATCCAGCACATCGAGGCCACTTCCATGCCCGTTCCTGCAACGTCAGACCACAACCCCATCTGCTGCGACTTCGCCGCCGCATTTGTATTCTGAATGTTTTGGTACTGGTTGGAAGCCGCGTTCATCCCTTGAGTACCCGCCGATTGAGCCGCCGTTCCTTGGCCCACGTTCTGCCCTCCAAGGCCGGCCAGCGAACCAAAGGACGACGTGTACGATCCCGTCTCAAGCTGCCCCACCTGAGCGCCCTTCGACAAATCAGCCTCTTCAAGAGCAAGGTTTCGTTCTCCTCCTCTCGGACTGCTCTGCATAATGTTTTGCTTGGCTTTGTCCGTGGACTGCGTGATCGCTTGAATCGCCGGGGCATTCGCCCTCGCCAGCGCGTTCGGGTCACCAGAGGCTAGTTTTCCATAGTAGGACTCAGACTGCTCAAGGCCGGGAAGGGCCATATTGAACAACTTTGTACCCTCAGCCGTCTCCGTAGCTCCGGTGGCTGCCATCTGGTTTGCAAGATTGGCTTGGCTTGCTTGCGCTGCTGCGCTCGATTCGGGCTTGCTGCTCACAGGGCATACTCCTGAAAGGAGGGTACAATGCCTGAGAAGACTTTTCTACCAGTTTTTACTATTTAGGACACATTCTTCCGATCTTTCTCTCTGATGATTTCCGCAATGCTCAATATCCATTTCAAGGGCATTGCGTAACAAGCATCTCCCTCGCCTCTATCCCGACATTCTTTGGCAAACCGTTCGACTCGATCGAGAACTACGAGTGGTTTTTCTGAATCTATCATTCCCCTACATCTCTTTCCCATAACCTACCCCCCTCCTATACTGTGGCAAAAACACTTACATTGCCGAGAAAAACACATCGCGTGGTTTCCCCTCTCACAAGGTTTTGAACACCATCCCTCCTCGTGCGGAGCGCCTGTTCCGGGAATCTTCTTCTTAAAGTACGGCTCCCTCTTGGTTCTCAATCCGAAGATTTTCATCTCCGGCATCAGACCTGCCGCTTGGGCCGCATATCGCCTGAGTGCATGGCAGTACCCTGGTAGTGATCTCGTACCGCGAATAAAACACTTCGCACCTACCAGAGCAGAACACTTCGGACACGGCACCTTGAACATCCACTTACCATTTTCACCGGCCGCTTGGCTCATCCCCATCACCCCTCTATCTTGGGCTGTTTTTCCTTCCACTCAAAGAACTTCGGTAGGAAGTCATCATCCTTCAACATCACCACCCGGCCATCCTCAAACCGGCCGTCGATGACGTGGCGATTAGGTATCCGGGCCACTTCCTTAAACCCCAAACGCAGAGCAAAGTTCCGCGCCGCGTAGTTGCTGTACACCTGCTCTCCGAGCAAGACGTTAATCCGCAAAGCCACCATCGCGTAAGCCAGAGCCAGTTTCGCCAAACTCTGAGCCGTCCCCCGCTTCCCCGCTCCGCCAAAGAAGCACATCCCCGGCTGCGCCGCCCTCGCTCCGTCCACTCCATAGGGGTTACTCACCCACGTGAACCCGACAGGAATCAACTTCTCCTCCTCGGCGATTTCACAGCAAACCTGCATTGTCTTCAGGGACTCAAAGTAATGAACAAACTGGCCGAGCGTCTTGTCCTGGCCGCAGAATGTCGTGGCGATGTTGTTCTCTTCCCTCGTCTTGTAATAGAGATGCGGAAGCATCCCATCAAGATAAACGGGAGTGCCGTCCATGAACGGACATACCTGCAAGTTCTTCGTACCGTACCAACTCCAGTGATTTTTTTGATCCATCCCCACCCTCCTCACTCCAAATTTTGGACTCCTACCCGATTACCTGCCCAGTCAACTTCCCCAACTCCGCGACCACCGACTCGTGCGCTCCGTGGAATCCAACGTGCTGACTCACAACCCACTGCTTCACCCGCTCGATGTCGTGGTTAAACTGATGCTTGAACTGCGCTGCATCCATCCCGTATCCCCGCACCGGGCCGTTCCACGTCTTCTCGCCGTTAGTCGTCACCGAATGGACTCGGATGCTGATGTGGCCGCTCGCCTGATCGACCCGCACATCGTCAACAATGATTTGTGTCCCGTCTGCCATCCTACCCCTCCTCAGAAGAACGATCCTGCCGTTGGGCTGCCGACTATAGCTGACCCGCCGCCACCACTCTGCGATACCTGGAACCCTGAAGCATTCACCACCACCACTGCGACAATTTGTGATCCATCGAGGTTCGCGTGTAGGCGGTTCGCCATCGTGTCGCCAGACTGCTGTGGGAGAAGAATAACACTTCCACTCCGCTTCCGTACAGCGTAATAGTGGACGCCGTTCTCCTCAACCCGCCCACCAGAACCAGATAACGTCCCCAGGTCGGCCTGATAGGTGAAGCTCCCACTACCCGCACTCGACACCGTAACTGACCCGTTGAAGCTCGAAGGGGACACTCCGGCAATCGTAATCGCCTGCCCCTCAGTCACCGGAGCCGTCGATGCGACCGTCACCACGTTTCCCACGCACGATATTGAAGATATCGCATACGAGGTAGGAAGAGAAAATAAGTCCGTCCTTCCCTGAAGCATCACCGTGCTTCCATCAACAAATGTGAATGGTCCGGCAGGAATGACGCACTGCACTCCAGTAGCAGGAGAGCCTATGTTTGTCAGGAGGGGAACTATCGCGTTGGCGTTGGGGACAGAACTCATCAGGTCATTCAAGAATGAACTAGTCTGCTCACGCTGCACCGGAGAGTTCAACTGCCGCATCGTCTTCAAAGAGTTCTTACCTGTAGACTCTAACTTCGGAGCCAGTGCGTCTGCCGAATAGGATGCCTCGGCTACACCGTGCGTAATGGCGTCCGTAGAAGAGGTGGGAGCGCCGACGTTCTTCACCTGATACCCGTTGAGGTCAAGGTGGTTATTGAGTTTGGTAGGCCCGTTGTAACCCTGGAGGCTGTTGATCGTATCGACCATCTGGCTCAAGAACTGCTGGTGCTGCGAAGAGAGTTCTGGAAGCACGGGCTTTGCGAGTTGATTTTGTTGTGCCATTTGTTCCCCTCCACCATCTTACGGCATTAACAATGCCGTGCTGTAACTTTTACCGGCACACAAGGGCTTGTACTCATACTTACTCGTCTCCCACAGAATGAAGTCGGAAGTCGATGTCATCACAAAGCGCACGATTCTGAATTGTATTGCCGGCATCCTAACCCGCAAGGCGTTTCTCACCCCTCCAAGTGTTGGAATGGTGAACGTGTAACCCAGAGTCCCATCGTAGTAGACGTTGCAAGTTATATCCGCTGTGGCTGTCGTCTCGCAATAAATCTGTTTTAGAACCTTACTTTCCTCAGTCCCAAGACGCAGATCGTATGAATCGAAGCTGGTGCGTGTTTCGCCCAGTGGCAAGTGTCGAATCTTTGCCTGATACAAAAACACCCTGCTTGCTCCGCTGCCAGTCAAGATCATGCTTACCTTGAAGGCTTGGAACCCTTCCCCGTTGTTGAGCGCAAGATTTACTCTCTGCCTCGAAGTGGTCGTGATGGTCCCCAGAGTCTCCGTGAAAGCTCCATCGTTGAACACAAGTTGGACTGTTACCGGGTTCCCGTTTGTGTTCGCGTCGAGCGTAAACTCTGCATAGTTTTTCTGAATCTGAGGCGAACCAGAATCGCTGTACGGAGTCTGCACCGTGAACGCGATCGGCAACGGAACTACAACTCCCTGCTCGTTGGCCTCATCCGTGCTCGTCAACTGCCTGTCGAGGTGAACAAGACCCTGCGAGTCCCCCCAGACAAGCTGGTTGGTGTCGGACTCCAAGAACATACTCTGAGCATCCAGAGAGTCGTTCCGATACCGTTTGTTCACGCAATCAAGAATGATTCGATACCGATTCCCGTCAAGAGCCTGGTAGCTGAAGAACACCCACCTGTTCCACGTGGAACATTGGACCGTCGAGAAGTAGGCTGGGTCCGCAATCGGAAGAGGAGTCGGGCTGGTGTTCTGCCACACCGCCTCGATGATCTCTGAGATATAGTCTCCAGATCCTCCCGTGAATATCCGCAGTCCGTCCGTTCCGAGATAGTAGACTACACCATCCCTTAAAACCCATGCGTTTTTTCCCACTACGCCGTGATCGGCTTTCGTTGGATATGTAGTAACGGGCTGCCCTGGCTGGCTCCCTGGGCTTCCTGTCCACCACCGCTGCAAAGTGCTCACAAAGACGTTTCCGCTGCTCTGCACAATCGCAGTGATTGGATCTGATGGGACGTTCACCTGCGTGTACGCCGCACTGCTCACCGCTTGGATATTCGACTTCTCCGAAGTGTAGAGGTACGACGGATTGTTCGGGTCACCCGCGTACAGTCCTTGGTCAAAAGCCACCGCAATAATGTTCACCGGCTGGGCGTAGGCCGCCGTAGCCGACACTGACTCCCCGGCCGCATGGTAGTTCTGCACGTAGGCTCTGAACCTCGGACCCGAGATAGAAGTGACTATCACTGTCTCAAAGGTAGCGTCTAAGACGTTCCCTATATTCACCTGCTGGTTCACGGAGATACTCTGCATCGATGCCGGAATAATCACTTGGACTGAGTTTACCGCGCTCCCCGGAGTTCCGATGTCAGCCGTCAAGGTCGTGTTCACCGGGACTGGAAGTGTGGAGGTCACCGGCACATCGTTCGTGAAAGATATTGGGGTCGCCTGCTGAATCTCCAAATCACTCCAGAGGTCTCTGTAATTCTCTATCCCTCCCATAGCGGTCGTGATCGGTATCTGGTCGATTCTAAGATAATTATTCGCCAGTGTCCCTCCCCGGCGATACACCCTCCAGTGCGTTGCCTGGGTATCGCTATTACTGTTCTCCCAACTTAACAGGATCGGTTGACGACGCGGCAATACTCGGTTAGTCAGCGTCGGAGGATCAACATCCGACATAGTCATTGATGGATTTGACTCAGTGTAATCATTGATGTTGAACAGCGTCACCATGTAGTCGTAGCTCACTCCAGCGAGGCTGTCTGGACCTGCTCCACCAAAGAGAATAAGAGAAGCTACCTGGATCAGAATAGGGAATGATGTGGTGGAGATTCCCTCCCCTGTTGTGGTTTCTACCTCATAGCTAGTAACATTCTGCCAGTTCTTTGTAGAGTCGTTGAAATCCGCTCCTCCCGATGCGGAGAAGTCCGATAGCTGCAAAAGGATCGGAGTCCACCCCGGGCTTGTATTTAGACCCGTTACCCCTCCTGCTCCCATCGTGTATAGGCCCAAATTTGACGACAATACCGCGTCTGCTGCGGCCGTAGTGCTGTCCGTGGAGGCATTCAGGGTAGCCTGCAACGGACCCTGGCCGATGGTCCGGTAGAAGTAGGCTCCGTTTGACGTGTAGAACTTCAGGGTTATCGAGTCGATGGCGTTGGGATCGCCCACGTATATCCACAGACCGATGTAATCTGCCTGCTCCAGCGTTTTCGGCCAAGTCGAGATGGAGGTGGAAATCGAGTTGCTGATCGTCGCCGTCGAAGACGCTGATACTGGAGTCGAATCTCCGTACTCTTGTATCAAAGCCCCCGAAGAGTGCGTCTTCGTGAAGTTCGCTGTAAACCCCGTATCCGACGTTGCAATTACAAGAACCGTCTCCTGCTGAGAACCCGTATCAATCACAAGAGACTGGAATAGTCCAATCACTGACGGATCTGTTACAGACACGCTCTGAAGGCCAGTAGCCACCGCCGACGAGGTGTAGATGGAGAGCATCGGGTTATAAAACGGGGCAAGAATGATTACGTCCGGCGCCTGCGCTTGCGCGGCTACCGGGTAATGCGGTTGGAGGATTCCTGCATTCTGCGGAGCGGAGTTGGTCCCGTTATCCTTCTGGACGCCGTTCATGTCGGCGATAAATAAGAGTGGTGCGGACGATACAACCGGCTGAAATTGGGCTGCTGTCCACGGCTGGCCGCTCATGGAATCGGAGAGCTTTGAGTATTCGCCCGGAGCGTCCCCTGAGATGCGATACAGGCCATTCCCCTTGCCGGCGTAACGCCAACTGCTCCCCGTTAGACCCGGCAATCTGCTCAGGCTGTGAACTACCCCGGCCGACCCTCCAAGGGGCTTGACGATCCCTTCAGCCGCGCTGAGGATGGTTGTCCCGAGACGGGTCGCCAACCCATTCTCCTCAATTTCTTCGACGTTGAGAAGTGACAAATATGTCCCTGGAGGGGCGGAGTCCTCGACAGCGTGGGCTATTACTCCTTTGCTGGAGAACAAGAAATTCTGCGAACTGTAGGGAGAATCCGACATGAAATGAGTCTACCCCTGTTCTGGTAGACTTTCATCCGATTTCTAATCTATCCTTTTCACTTCCCCTACATAAAACGAGTTCTGGAAGTATGACTTCCCAGACGATCCACGCTTGTAAAATTCCCACGATCTTCCTTTTCTATCTTGCCAATAAAAGTGTAAACGACCCATACGGTTACGCTTCCACTTCAAAGAATTTCCGGGGAACGCCGCTGAGATAACCGATACGATAAGGCAATTCCCCGGAAACTTCATTGCACCGTCACCTGTCCGCTGGCCGCAGCCTCAACCGGAGGAGGGAACGTCAACGTCGCCTGGGCCTGCTTGATGATCGTGTCGCCCAACCGCTTCAGGTCTCTGTCCCACAGACCGTGCCGCTCGATGATCGCATGAAACTCCTGATAGTCGTGTTTGCGAATCCGGTACGTCTTCCTGCCGGCCGCGTCCACCTTCGGCTCACCATCCTTGTCGAGCGCAACGTCAGCGTGGCAAAGCTCGTGGTCCAGCAAGGCCATCTTCTTCTCTTTGGTGAATCCGGTGGAAGTCCACATCTCGAAGTTCAGCAGAATCACAAAATCCCATGCCACCAATTCCCGCTGAAGGTCCGACGCTTTGATGCACTTCCCCAGCGTCACATGGCCGTCTACGTCAGCCTTCAAGCCCTTCTGGTACGCCAGACAGATCTTCGCGTCCTTGATGTCCGGGTGGTGGGCCTTCCTGATCTCGGCCATCAGTTTGTACGGCTCAAGTTGCGGCTTCGCCTCGTGATCGATCAACTCGAACGGAGGCAGCTTCTTCTTCTTCGTCTTTCCAAATCCTCGTTTACCCATGTCACTCTCCTTACTCCGAATTTTGGACTTACTTTCCACTTTCCCTCAATGAACTCCCGATACTCCCGCGTCCAACGAAACAGCCTGCGGCCTTCCTGATGCCAGAGCCACCACCTCAGAATCCCCGGTCGAAGACGCTTCAAATCAAATTCTCTCCGTACTCTCTTTTGAATTCCTTGTCGCCTCCAAACATGGCTTTGTAATACCCTAACGCTTTTCGCCTCCACCCCATCTGCTCCAGAGACAGTCCGTTCATCACCATCATCGTCTCTTCCTTCAGAGTAATCGTATTCGGATCAATCGGTGCGCCAACGCAGATCGGGTTCTTCCACCACGGAAAGAAGTGTCGCACAAAACCGTACTGCTCGGCTCCCACCCAAACATCATCAAACTTTCCGCTGTCCCCGAATTGAGGATGGGACTCGATAATTACTTCCGCATCGGGACTCAAGCAGGGCATCAGGCTATTCCACACCGTCTCCTGATCATCTCTTGACCACCACGCGAACTCTTGGAAGTGAACGAAGTCAACTTTCATCCCAAGTCCGCTGTGAAATCTATCGGAATTAAAAATCTGATATTGATGAGGGATACAACCTTCCAGTCCGAATGCGTGACGGTTTGTAAATGTCCATTTGATAGGAGGTGGTGTGAGAAGGTTTTGGATAAATCCTCGAACCGTGTTCCACATATAATCCGCCACATTGTGTCGCTGGGCCACTACAACGCAAGTCTTCCCCTCGGACGCCGCCATAAATCCACGCGCCAAAGCAAACGTCGTCATACCCATCTGCCGGCATTTCCTGACGATATTCTTCCTGCCAGCGTGTTTCAGGTAGTCCGCGTAGATCGCTCCCCAATGACCCTCGCCGACTGACACGATTTTACCTTCCGAGGTCATCACCTTCAGCATATCCATCGTCAATCCCATAAACCCCTCCTCAAACCAACCTCACCAACCCCGTCGTCTTGTCGCTCCACCGTACCAGCCTGCCAGCGTCCTCAAGCACCTCTACAGCCCGCCTGCGGGAAGGACTCCACCTCTGAAACCAGTACCACTTTTGGCCGTGGTAGATAACAGGTTCGCCCTGCCATTCAATCAGTGCTTGCGCCTTCTCAAGCGGATCTGCCTTCCCCATTGTAACTCCTCGTGCAATCGTGGTGGGCGCGGAAGGGATCGAACCTTCGACCTTTTCCTTAAGAGGGAATTGCTGCTTCCAACTGAGCTACGCGCCCTGGTTGCGGAGGCTGGACTCGAACCAGCGACCTGTGCGTTATGAGCGCACCGAGATACCACTTCTCCACCCCGCGAATCCAGCATAGCACGGTTACACGCCGTCCATCCCCTGAATGATAGATCTTGGACCGATTGGACGTTGCAGCATCCAGTCCAACGGAAGACTCATAGAGAACTCGAAGACCTCACGAACTTGGTTCATCGCCGCATTCATCTCTTTCACCATCTTCTCAAGACTCTCAATCGTGATCGGCGCCTGCAACACCGCTGACCTCCCGTTCGTCGCCCACACGCCGCTTCCGAGGAGATCATGTTGATTCCATCCCTGCAAAAAACCGCGACGGAAGGTCTGCATATCCCGAAGCAACTGCTTAGACCGAAGGAATTTCTTTGTCTGCTTCATCACCCCTCCTCGTCAGTTTTGAATGTATCGGTTGCCTTCGGCCTCACCATTTTCCAGATGATCGGCGCGTAATTATTTCCGTCGAGCATCGCAAAGAGAATCGGCGTCACTGGCTGTTTTGTCACCGCATAGAGGGCGAACTGCTTGCGCTGCTCTGGGGTTGCGATGATCTTCTCCCCCTCGTATTCCAGCATTGCAACCAAAGCCGCATCCTCGATCACCTTATAGGATTTGCGAAGTGAACTCTCCACGCTGTCGATCCACACCACAAAATCGGCCGGCACGTCCGTTGTCACCGTCGTCAAGTCAAGTCCATCCCTCAGCATCTCCCAAACCGTTACCGGGTTAGTCCCGGTCAACAACCGATGAAGTCTACAGTAGGTCGCCATTTTCACCTTGACCCGCAGAGGCCATGTTCCAGGTCGATTCCACGCCACAACGTATCCCTCTTCGTTCTCGATGTCCTCTGACGCGCAAATCTCGATGCTCTTATCGAAAGCATCAACTAGGCGAAGACGATTCTTGATCGCCAACTCCTCAAGCACCTCGCGGGTCATCTCTTCGCCGGTTCTGTTTCTTACTCCCGACAGAAGAACAAGATCAGCCCAATCGTACTTGACGACTATCTGGTTTTCTGGGTAGATGATCTCTACGATCGGGGTGAACCCGTCCACCCACCTGAAGTTAGGGTGATGCAAGCCGAGAACAGAGGTAGCCCACTTCGCCTGATCGGATGTGAACGATCCACGGGTCGCCACGGCCCACTCGCCCTCGTAGCAATACAGGATTCCGAGACTCCCATCCATCTTCCGTGTGATTGTCGGCACGGTTGCGGGATAGTTCTCAGGCATCGTCTCAGGATGGCGCTGGTCTGAGTAATTCCAGAATTTTACAAACGGACGCGCAATGATCTCGCCGGTCTGCGAATTGAATATCAGGCCGCGGCACTTGTCAGTCACCTCGTTCCATAGCTCCGGGGTGTACTGGGCCTTCTGTGTATAGTTCAAAATCCGCAGAGGAAGTGACGGGTGGACCTGCTCTTTCACCATCCCATCGGTGATCTGCTGCATCAGTCTCTCGCGGTCAACATAATCAAATATCTGCATCAAAACTCCTCACAGGCTCCGCGCACCGGAATCACGCTCAAGCCATTCTCGCGCCACATCCGGATGACAGACGGGCGATCGTCGATTACGAAGGCAATCTTCTCCTTCGGAAGATACTTCAGGATGTCAGCCTTCTGCTCGGCCGTCTTGCCGTCACTGCGGTCGATTCCAAGATAGGTCACCGTGCTTCCTCGTCAAGAAGCTGTGTCCCCAGTGGGGTAGCCGCACAAGCGTCCACAAACACCTTGCGGAGCATGAACTCCATCTTCTCGACAAGAAAGCGGTCTACCCATTCTTCTTCTTGTTTGGATTGTCCGAGAGACGTGTTCCTCTTTACGAAAAACTCTCTCTGGCTGATCTTTACAAGAAGCCACCGATTCTCTCCTGTGAAACTGTCTCGCGTCGTCACAAAGCGGAAGTCTTCGAGTTCGAGTTGTATCTTCATACAGACTCCACCACTTTCTCCCCTTTACTGGTCACCGCGTACCTGAGTTGAAGTAACGCCTCGGCACATTGAGGGGAAATCTCCCCCCGGCCTACCATATTCTCAACCTCCTCTCGGCTGTAGACCGCTCTGTTTATCGGCCAATCGCCATGAAGAAATTCAAACCTAAACCCCTCAGATGATCGCCTTTCTTTTGCTTCCATCCCCTTGATCCATGTTTCGTAAACCCAGTTGCTCATTACCCCTCCTTCGGTCCCGGCTCAATCCGCTCGTACAGCACCGCGTCGTAGTAGTGATGCTCTTGGCTCGTGTCGAAGTTGTTCAGAAATTCCTTCATCGCGGCCGTGCCTTCCTTATCGTCACGAAATGCACAAACTACATCGAGCGGAACGTGATCGCGCTCTATGATCCAGACCCTCATTTTTCACCCCCATATTTTGTGTTGATCCCTCCCGGCCATCCCTTCGGAACGGGGTTCTCCAAACCTCCGTTGTGCTTCCAGTCATCTGCACACCACTTGCATCCGTTCGGATCTCCACAACACCGTGCCGACCTTCCGTAACGATCTGTGAGGATGTGAGGGCCGTTGAACCTTACATCCAGTTCCTCCGACGTTACATAACCCTGCACTGGATAGCACATCCTCTCAGAAACGACCATCGGAGTAATGCCTATTGGATATTCCCCACCGAATAGTTTCGACGCAGCAGCCTCCCAAGGGAACTCTCTGACGTAAGGGCCGATTTGGACCCACTTGTTTTCCGGCCAGTCCTCTTTCGTGGCAGGTCGCATGATGCAGTAATCCGCGCTTGGCGCACCGCTTTGGTCGGGCATCTCTACTGCTCCCGAATAAACAGCCAGAACTCGTTTCCGTGCATCAAACTCACTGGTGTATTTCTCGTTCCCCATTGATCTCTCCTCCGGTGTTACTGCAAATTTTGGACTCGAATCTCAGCGCACATCTTCTTCCATGCCCCATACGGACCCATGTGCATTGAACCGTTGGGGTGCCTCCAGACACTCTGGTTTACAGGCTTCCACCCGGCGGCCAGGAGTTGAATCTTCATCTGCTCTGGAGGTGTCTCTTTGCAGTCATCGATCACATCCAAAAGCATTCGCCTGATTCTCGCGGCCTCTTCCATACCCCTCCCCTTGTCTGGTAATCCCCACCTCAATAGTAACTCAGTTGGAAGCGGTGTCAATCCCCCGAGTCGGTTTATTTCAAACCCCTCCAAGAAACTCCCAAGGCCGCCGTGCTTTTCGGCGGACTTGAAGCCTAGCGCAGCGGTTTTCCTCGCGTATTCCACTACTCTTAGCTTTTGTGGGGTTGCACCCCACACCCTGCTTCACAGCCGTCGCTTCGCTCGGCGGTGGTCGATGGTTTGTTTCTGCATCTTTCTTCTTACTCTTTCTCTGCCTCTGCTTCTTCCTCTCCCTCTCCCTGTGCTGACATTCGCCGACTGTACTGGACAGTCAGCATCGCGTCAGCGGTGTGTACAGGACGTTATGTTTCGCGTCACGCCTGTAACGCTGCGGCCGCTTTTTCCTTGGCCCTCTGGTCGCGCTTGTACGACCTATTAGAAATACGACGGGCTTCCTCGTCTCGTATCTGTCTATATTTCAGATAGTTGACAATTCTCCATCCCCAAGTCCTATTCTCGTCTATGAGAACGATTCTCCGTCCGTCCTCATCTGGAGTCCGGCTGTCTGGGTCCGCTGCGCTCAACTTAGCTATTCCCCTCTCGACTATTTCCAAGGGTACGTTCGTGATCCTTGAGATCGCTCGTGGCGTTTTGTCCACCACACCTTCCTCGTCGGAGAGTACTAGCATGTCCATAAAAACGTGACGCGCCAGATAATCGTCCGAAATCGAGGACTCGAAAATTTGAAAAAACACTTTAGCAAACATGGTGCTGACTGTACTGGACAATACTTCTCACGTCAAGCCGTATTTGCAAAATCTTTTTCCAGGGTGTACTATTCAATCTGCGTCACTCGTTGGTTCGTCATTCCCCTCCTGCACACCGGCCTTCAGAGAAATCTGAGGGCCGACGTGTTTGTGCTATTCTTTTCCGGGGTCGACACAATGATTAGAGCGATACTCACAATTCCAAACGATATTCTCATCACACCATGCAAATCAGTGACCGCGTTCGACAAGAGCCTGGACACGCTGGTGGAAGACCTGTTCGAGACCATGTACTCCGCCGATGGCGTTGGGCTGGCCGCCCCGCAGGTGGGAGTTCTCCTGAACGTCTTCGTGATCGATGTCCGCAAGGGGAAGAAGCCGCACAACCCGCTCTGCTTTATCAACCCCTCGGTCCTCTGCACCACACTGGAGACTCTGACCGAAGTGGAAGGGTGCCTCTCAATCCCTGGAGTCTTCCTTCCCGTGACCCGTCCTGCCCGTGTAGGATTCCGAAGCCGCGGGGTGAGGGGTGAGTACATCCACGGGGATCTGAGGGGAATGGAGGCGAGGTGCTTCCAGCATGAGGCGTCTCATCTTCGAGGCGTCCTCTTCACTTCGGAAGCGGATGGGGCTACTGCATCTCCTGAGCGTTAATGACTTCAAGAATCACTCCCGCCACCTTCACGCCGGCTTCGTAACGATCTCCCCAGGACTTCGCAAGTGCCGGCGCTCGCTGGTCACCATCTTTACTGTAAGCCGTGCTCAACACCCGCGCCTTGATTGTCGGAATGAACGGATCAGGAAGAACAAATCCGTCTGCCAGCCCTATCAGTTGCGCTGACCGCTGTTCGTACACGATCTCAAGCGGAGTCGTATTGCTCTGCACAGGCCACACGCCCACCTGCTGAAGACCGATCTTGTCGCGGTAGTATGCCTGGGGCGGGTTGCCCGTCTCCTGCTGCCAGCGCCAGTCACAGCCATCGAGGTTGCTTTGAGAACTCTCCCGCAGGCCGACGCCGAAGGCCGCCACGCGAACAGGCTTCATGCAGTCCGAAGGCAATGCCGTGAACGGCTGTGTCGGCGGCATTGAGATGGAAGTCGTGACCGCAATCACCAAAGGCACCCGAAGTAGGAAATCATTCAAAGCCTCGCTGACGTAGCCGAGCATCTCCGACTGAGTAAACATCGGGTCTCCCGCCGCGTTCTGGTACGGGAACGTCGCTCCCACCACAATCTCCCCCGGATTGTGAGCGTTGACGAAGGCCGCTACGAAGTCCCCCGCGTCCACCTGGGTTATCGTAACCACTTCCTCGGTTCCCAACCCAAGCCCCACGATGACCTGGGCGCCGACGTACAACGAAGCAACCGAACCCACTGTGACAACAAGGCCCGTGCCGTCTCCGTAGCCGCCGTCTCCGAACCCTCCATCGCCGTAGCCGGCAGGGACCGTGAAGGTCGTGATGGTCGTGTTGACTACAGGCTGAAAAAGAGCGTAGCTCACGTCAGTAAGCAGGTCATTGACGATCAGCGCCCCTACACCTTGAACTGGCATCCTTGCTCCTTATTGAACCGCGATGCAGGTAACGCTGGGAAGAGTGTAGCCTCGTGCGTGATTGATCTCTGCCCCGTTTACTCCGAAAGAAAAATAGGTGCCGTCGATCGGGGTTCCCACGACAGACCATCCCACTACATCCCCGACATAGCTTCCACTCGGCCATCCGGTCGTGGTGCAAATAACTTGGTAGGAACCAGCGATTACCGTACCCCAACTGGTAGCCCCACTCTGCCACGCAGAACCGCCGTTACCGCTATCGACCAGAACCCCAGATGCACCATTCCAAACCGCAACAATACCGTGACTAGCATAAGTGTTTCTGCATGGTGCTCCTGAGTCTCCAGCCCCTCCACTCGCATTCCACTGGACACAGTTCCCGTTTGTGCCGGCCGCTGAAGCTGTGACAACCTCGTTCTCGGTTCCCGTCTTACTTATCCCGATGGTCGTATTCCCGGATGCGGGAGTCACGGTGAGAGGACTTGTGAAGTTCAACGCCGCGGCCTGGGCCACAGGGCTATTGTTGAATTGGACCGTCTGGTAGTAGATCGAACCGATGGAGGTGACACAGTTGATCGGAGTATTCCAGATTGTCCCGTTTGACCCCAAGCACTGACCAATGGTTCCGCCAGATCCTCCTACCGTCAGGCCGGCCAAGGAGAGCGTAGCTCCTCCAGATCCGATTGTCCCAGCGTCCAGAGAGAACGCTCCTGCCCCGGTCCTCGTCAAAGCTGAATCGAACGTCCCAGCCGCCACACCGAACCGAAGGACGGGAACCGTTCCGAACACGAATGGAGCATTGAAGCTGGTGTACGTCAGGTAGGGCTGCGTGACCGTCTGGGAGGCCGTGGGGGCTTTGAGGACCACTGCACCTGCCAGAGTGTCCACGGCCGTCGCATTGGCGTTCCAGGGCACTCCCCAGTTCGTGTAGTGAGGGGGAAGAAGCCACAAATTCAAATTCCCGGTACACGTTACGCCGCCAGAGGTCGTGCAACCCGTTTGGGCCGCCGCGGTGACTGCAAGGAACATGGTGAGGGCGAGAACAATCTTTTTCATAGGGTTCGTCTCCAAACCCTATTTTCACCTCATTCTAAGGGAACGTCTACCGATTTCACCTGCGCGATGCTAAAGTGGCAAAGACCGTATTCAATAAGGCACTCTGGACCGCAATAGCGGCATACTGGTACAGTTGTTTCTTGGGGTGTCATGTCGTCCTCCAGACGATAGGGCTGAGTTCCGCCGGGTGCTTCTACACCCGACACCCCTATTATCACACCAAATCGCGCTTCTGAGTAGCGGTCCTTGCTTTAGCTCCATACGCACTTGTCAGGACTAGAGAATCCAAACGATTCTGCCAGAGAGACAGCGCCTTCATCTGTTGGAGATAGTCGTTCATGGTCTGGGATGCTTCCTCTGCTTCCTGTCCTAATTCTTTTGCACGGAGAGTTACGGCCGCCGCCATGCTGAAAGCATCGACAAATTCAGTCAAGAATGGGACTGGAATACTGGTCGTGTACGGCCGCGCTACCGTGACCGGGCTGACGATGAAATCCATGAGGGCAGTGATCGGGGAACTCAACTGCGGGTAGATTCCGAACTGAGAAACGCCCAGAGGAAACCAGCTTTGCAACTGCGTCCCCGCCGCCGCCTTCTGCCAGGACGGGTTCATGTCGTCCAAAGCCTTCAGTGAAGTCTTCCTCACGGGGAACGGCTGACGCAACCGCAAAGCCGCTATCACCCCCGCCGGTATTCCAATCGTCGCGTTGTTTTGAAGTGAGATATACGTGGTGTTAGCCGGCAGAGTCACCGGGATATTAACTGCCTGAACGGTTCCCGTGATGAGAGCCGCCTCAAACATTGCATCGACCAAAGCAGGAAGGAACTCGTAGGTCAACGACCAAAACACAGGCGCGTTGGGATTTATCTCCTCAACGCGCCCTGCTAGATCTGTTAAAAGATTTGCCAGCGTGATCGCCATGCTTCTCCACCTTAGACGATCTCTGCCGTTGCAATGAAGGTGTCTGCCGCCGTACCGATGATCCAAGCATCATCTGTCCGAACCGTGTTGAACGACATGCTGTTCGTGAACCTGAAGGGAACCGTAGGAGTTGAAGCCGCCGTCTTGTAGAGGATTTGAATGACATTCCCTCCCGGTACGGCTGTCACGGTATTATCAGCGCCAATGACCGCGTTTGCTGCCGTCCCATCCTTCAATTGAACAATGACCTCAGCCGCCGAAATCGACAAAGATATAAGGGCTCCGTTTGTGTGTGCGTGTTGCGGAGCCCCGCCCTGTGACGTGACCTGCATCGTCGTACCACTGAGGATGGTCGTCACCAGTAGCGTGTCCTGAGACGCCAGACCGGGGTCTATGTTGATTCTGTCCCCCGCCTGATAGATCGCCGTATTCGCTACCGTAGCAATCGCGTCTATGCCAGCCGGGGGGATCGGCAAGGCCGCCGTCAAATTGTCGCCAAACAACGGCTGGGCGCTTCCCGTCAATGTTTGAAGTCCGAAGGTTCTGAACATGGTTACTTCCTCTTTCTCGATGGCGTTGGCGCACTAGCCACCGTCATATCCTCGCCTTCCCATGAATACCGCTCACGGGGAAGCCGTGTTGGGTTGCTGGCTGGCTTCAATTCCTCTAGGTTGCCCTGTACGCGCCGTGACATATTGCTGTCTTCGTCTCCACGGCCAAGGCAATACTCGCTCTGGTGACCGCCGCTCATATCCACATCATAGGCGTCATTGAACGGAATGGCGTTTGTGGTTCCCAGGTCCGTCCCCGGCATGGGAAACTGCCTTGACGAGAGGTTGTGCGTCTCGATTGATTGCTGGCCTGTCTTCTTCACTGATTTGTCTCCTTCGGCCTGTGGGCCACTTCCCTATTCTTGGAAACCGCCCGATACCCGATGGCCCCTGTCCCGCTGGCCCATCTCACGCGCCTTGCCGAGCATCCGGTCAAGCTCGCGATTCGTTTCCTGTGGCCGCACCGAAGGAGGGGAGTCCCAATTGGAACGATTGAACTCTCTGGCATGGTTGCTGACTCCAAACTGCTTGCAGAGTAAATCCAAATGGTTCCTGTCTCGAACGTGAATCTTCTGACCGTTGAAGTGGGTTGTGTCGAACTCCCAGAGGTTCTTGCAGTCGCTCAGGAGGGGCTTAACAAAAAAGCAGTCATCACAAAAGAATCCGTGCCTCTCTGCGGAGTACGAGAATGATCCACCCTTCACTTCTTTGTGCCAGCGGCAATCCGGGTTCGCACAGAGAACCCCACGGCGCCGACCGCCCTTCATGTAGTTTTCAACAAATGAATCTTCAACTGCCGCCTTTACTTCTTCCCCAAACGAGGTAAGCGGTCCTGCTTCTACGATCTCTTCTGTTCCGGTCATGGGAACCTCCTGCAATCATTATGGGGAATCTTCAGCGACGGCGCTACCGGATTCTTTTAGCAGTCGTGATTCTGCTGCCAAGTGGATCCCTGGCCGCCGCCCTGGCCGCTTTCCCCTCCATAGCTCCAAGTAACGTCGGTCTGGTCGAGCATATTTGAGGCGTTCTGCATCTGCTCAAGAGTGGTCCTGAACTCTCCCATCTTCTGAGCCGATACCGTGGGATCGTAGTATTTGCTGGTGCGGCCGCCAAAGATCTTCGCGTCGGCAATGGCTCTCCGCACAAGCACGTCCGCCCTGATGAACGATGGAGGCGAGTCGGTGTCAAGAACCATGTCCGGCGGCTGGATGTACGCCTGGAAGGGAAAGACCTGTGCGGAGTACGGGGTGGGCCACATCTCAATTTGAAACTGTCCGTCCGGGGTTGGAGGCATCGTTGCAAAGTAGGTCGTCCATCCGAAAGAGATTCTCCACGTATCCCAATTGTCGAGAGTCTCTTCGTTGCCGTTGACCTCTATCGGCCAGCCCATGTTCTGATTCTTCGCGTTGAGAAGGTACTTGACGTTCGCCCCAAGCGTTGCATAGACCTGGGCCATCTGGTATCCGCCCGTCCGAGTGGGTCCGCCATACGGAGTGTCGATTGTGAGAGTCTGAGCAAGAGCGTTGACATTGTTCACTGTCCGCCACGGTCCCTGAAAGCCGCCACGGAACTGCAATCCGATAAGCGTGTTCGTCCATGCCGTTCCTATTCCCTGAACGATGTTGCTTCCTTGAGTGAGAGTGCAAGTTCCTGAAACCGTGATCCGCGGGACGTTGATGACCCCGCGCACCTTGAGGGCATACCACTGATAACTGTCCACCACTTCGCGTAGAGCGTTGTTGATGAACCTGCCAGCGATCATTGGATCAAGATCTGGATTCCAGAGACACACCTCATTGATGCACTGGCGGAAATTGAGAGATTGAACATACGCCTGCGAACCGTTCGGTCCCACCTGCATCGGAAAGTTTGGGTTCTGCGTAATCACCACAGGCATCGTCTCACTCCAAAATTTGGACTATCGCTTCGCTGTCTTGCGTCCCTTGCCGCCACGCTTCTTGCCGCGCTTGCCCTTCTTCTTCGCAATCCGCTCGGCCTTCTTCAGGAAACCAACACTATGGCTCCTCGCCTCATCTTCAGGCTTTTCGTCTTGTTCACGCATCGCCATTACGACCTCCCAGACTTGCGGCCAAGAGCCTTGCGAACCTTCCCGCGTGAACTCTTCGGTTTGACTTCCTCGCGGTCAGCCAGTGCCTTCTTGACCGTGCCACGAGCCTTCGGTTTGACCACTTCCTGATCTGCCAACGCCCTCTTCACTGTTCCTGCCATGACTACCTTCCTTTCGTGCGGCCCTTCGACCGCTTGCTCTTCTTCTTTTTGTTGGGAAGACGATTGATGTTCTTCGTCTCATGCGCCCAACGCTTTGCGGTTCCCTTCTTCAGTTCCCCGCGCTTCTCAGCCGCAAACATATACCGCTGCTGGGCTTTACTCTTGAAAGGCACTACGACCTCCCGCCCGAGCGCCCCGCCTTCCGCTTCTTCCCGCGCTTCTTGTTCGTCAGACTCATCCCGGCCTTCCGCATGACCTTCTCGGCCTTCTTGCGCTTACTGGCAGGGATTACACGCTCGTTGCGGTGAACGATGGCTGGGCCGGTCTTGCGGACTTTTCCGCCCTTCCGGTAGGCCACTGGTTGAATGCTCGAAGTGAGCGCGGCAGAGCGGTCGGTTTCTTTCTGTCCAGACTTGGACAACGACTTCCCGGCCGCGCCCAACTTTTTAGCGGCACCGCTGTCTTTCCACCTGGAGCTTCCTTCAGAACTGGAAGAATCATCACTGTCTTCGTCAGCCATAACACACTCCCTTCAAACGAAAGGGGCGCACTCTTTCGAGCCGCCCCTCCGGTTAGTTGCCCCGTAGGGCTTAGTACCCAAGCAACAGCAGTTGGAATGCGTAACCCGAAAGATCCGTTCCAGGTTGAACTTCACCCGATGACGAACTCAGCCCAGAAGGCGCTCCGGTTACAAGAACAGCCGCGGTCCCAGAATCCGACGCAGTCGTAAACCCTGCGTTCTTCGTATTGCCAACAAAAATCTTGTTGGTCAAACTAGCAGCATTCACAACCAAGAGATCGCCGTTTACTCCAGCGCCGTTCGTGAGTCCCTGAATGACGGTAATGTAACCCGGCAGGAAGCTTTGAAGATCTGTCAACGTAACAACTCCGGCCGTACCCGCAGAAGATGCTGTTGCCAAAGAGTTCGTGATCGAGGCAGTAATGTCTCCAGAGTTGACAGGAGCATTGCCTGACGTGACCAACAACGATGCCGTACCAACGTCGGCCGCCGTGGTGAATGAAGTGCCTGTCCAGTTTGCCGTGAACTGCGTTGCCGAAGCTGTCGCAATCTGGGCAATGACACCGTTTGCCGTGGCACCGTTCGTCAACCCCTGAATGATGACAAATTGCCCTGGCGTGAACGTGTTTGCGCAGGTCATCGTCAACAGTGACGAGGTGGACAGAGAGTTCGTGATGTTGGCTACCGTTCCAGTCGTCAACAGGTTTCCGGTTCCTGCCTGAATCAACTGGTAGGTTCCGGTTGTATCGGCCGTAGCCGCCGTGATGTTTGGCGTCGGGTAGTTGGCCGTGAACTGCGTTGCACTCGCCGTCGCCACCTGCACAATGAGGCCGTTGAGGGCTCCACCCGCCGTGAACGACTGCAAGTACACAAACTGACCCGCGACAAGGTTGTTGGCGATCGTCACGGTGATGACGTTTGATGTCACACCGATAGTCGTTGACTTTGCCGCTGATACCGGACCAAGACCCAGGGTAATTCCAGGGTTCGGTCCCTCCCCGTAAATCTGAACCTTCTGTGTAGTTGGATTCCAAACTGGCGCCAAACCGCCTTGACTGCCTACGGGAAGCGCAGTCAAGATTCTCCAGAGATCGACGTTAATGAGGTTCGGAGTCGAGTTGGTGTTTGCCGTCTCACCGCCGACCAGAGCATACCCTCCCAAAGGATAATCCGAGGCCGCCGGCTGGAGGGTAACAAACTCTCCAGCCAAGTTGCCAAGGTTCACATCTCCATCGGGATTCTTCGTTACTGTGTAAGCCATGATTCCCTCCGGTTAGATGATGTCCGACAGGACAAGTACGTTCGCCAAGTTGCTCGAAGCCGCTGCAATCTGGATACCCAGAGCGCGATACCCCGGACCAGAAGCAGCCGCCACACCAGCGGACTGATAGGAGCCTGCATTGCCGATGAGCCAGTTGCCAGCCGCCAGAGTTCCGTTCGCGGGGCAGTACGCACCGGGAAGGTATCCAGCCACCTGAACCAGACCGTAGGCACCCTGCAACTGCGCCAGCGTCACTTTCGGAAGAGATGCGTAGTTCGGCATCCAGTAGCCGGCGACACTCGCCTGCAACCCGCCGAAGCCTTCCGACATGATCGGGGAAACGGTGGTGAAGGTGGTGTCCGTCCAGTAGACCGGAGCCGGAGCGTTTGCGGTCTGCCATGCAGCAAGAGTCGCGGCCGAGGTCGCAAGCATCTTCGCCAACACGTAGATTGCTGGCGAACCGGACGGATTGGCCGTTGTGATCGCGTTGATGCCCACGTACCGCTGTCCGAGAACCTGAATCTCTCCGATATTCGCATAGACCGAAATCGGCGAAGACGCCGGGTTGAACATATACGTGAGCACGTTTCCAGTGTCGATCTGGATAAGCTGATTTGACGGATTAAAAAATGCCATTGTCGTGTCCTCTCTTCAGCCCAATTACAGGGCGGAGAATGCCTCTCTGAACATGAGACGCGGTGCGGCAACAACCATGTTGCCACCGAACATATACTGTCCGGCCATGTCATCAGTGCTCTGCGATTCTTTCCAGCCCGTGAATCCAAACTGGTACTTCGGCACGTCGGAGACGTACAGGTAGATGTAGTTGGTGTTCAAACCAAACATCGTGTAGGTGCCGCCCAGAACCGAAAGGTACTGATCGACCACCACCTGCGCTCCGTTCCAGTTGAACGACTTGAACCCAACGTGAACGTCGGAGGTCTCGTCATTGAACCGTTGCTGCGGCTGGAGCTTGATCCAGAACGCATCCCACACCGGCTGTGTGGTCGCCAGCATATCCGGCTTCTCCTGACCGAACCAGGACGCACCGAAGGCCGTCTGGACGGTTGACAGGTTGAAGGCCGAAGGAGCCGCGTAGTAGGAGTTGATGCCCGTGTTGGCTACGCTGGAAATATCCGACCGGGTGATGCCGCCGTAGGTCAGGTAGTTCACACCGTTGTCAACGGCCGCCGAGAATCCGTCCAACTCAAGAGTCGAGTTCAACGTACCCTGGCCGTCACCGAAGACTGAAGTGCCAAGGATCTGAGCCATCGTTCCCGAAGCGTTGACCATCTTCGAGGAAACGTAACTCATGGCCGCTTCCGTCCCGCGGTTGAGAACCTGATCCACACCGTACAGCGTGATGTTAGTGTAGGCGTACTTCAGGTTGAACTGGAGGGCTGTGTCCGTCTGGACTGCCGAGGTGTCAAAGGCTTGGCCGCGCTGGAAGAACCCACCCTTCAGAGGCGCGTACATGATGTTGTGGCGAATGGTCAAGCCGCCGGGAAATGCGAATCTCCGCTTTTTGCGGAGGCGGGTGAATACCGGCGAAGACTTGAACACGTTGTCGGTGATGATGGGGACGATATGATCATTCGTCTTCCCCGTTAAATCGTTCCATGTGAGGGCCATAAGTCCTTTGCTTTCTTCGGTTCAGCTTTTGCCTCGCCGATGCGCCCATTCGGGCCAGAGATGATTGAAAACCGCGGCTTGCGCCGTTGTCGCCCTAGTCTCCCAGGCTTCGCCTATCGGCTTCCTAGTCAACTCACCCCTGCTATCCCTGAAGGCTTCGCATGGGAACCATGCTTCCTATGGAGATGCAGTGCGGGAACTCAAGGTGTCCCGCCTACCTCAATGCCTTAAAACTTGCCGGCGGCTCTCAATTCCGCCGATGCCGTTCTTGCCGCGGCCATCGTCAAAGACTCAACATCGCCCTCAGACGCCGCACTTTCTTCCAACATCTTTTGCAGACTGCCCCTGGCCCCGCCAGTTGGGAATTGACCCTCGCTGCCGCCACCCGGCATACCGCCGCGCTCGGCAATAATCTTTTGCGCCCGCTCTTCCGCCAACCGCTCAATGTCGGCCGCCGTCTTCTTCTCGCGGGCTATCGGCTCAAGAATCTTCTCCATAACCACCATCGCATCGAAACTCTGCTCTTTGGTCATGGTGTTGAAAAGATTGTTTCGAGCCTCAACGTCAAACGTCTTTCCGGTTTCCTTCTCGTATCGCATTGCCGCAAGTGCTGTGCTGGCCGCGAACCCGCCAAGGAAAGGAACTCGATTGGAGTTGAAGTCGGTCTCGAACTCTTTGTACTTTGCGTTGACCGTCTCCTCTACCAGCTTCTTGCCCTCGCTGGCGTACAGGTTCCGGTATTGCTCGGCGTTCAGGCTCATGCCCGAATCCGCCACGATTGCCTTCACGCGCTTGTCCAACTCTGCCGGGTCCATATCGCCTCCAACTGCCGCCTTTCGGGCTTCTTCAAGCTGCTTCTCAAGCTCGGCCTTTTGTCCAGGCCACAACGGTTTCGATTCCTCATCGATCACACCCTCTTCCACTAGGGTCTCCCAGATCGGAACCTTCTCGTCAGCCCACGCCTTCATCCGTGCGTTGTACTCAAGAGCTTCGGAATATTCCTTTTCCTGAGTTTTCAACTTCTGAATGTTACGGTCGTAGTCCGCTTGCCGAAGCCGCCCGTCTTTGAACTCGGGGACTTTCTGCACGATGTTGTCAATGACCTTGCGTTCCTCAGCACTAAGCCGCGCTGCCGCTAAAATCTCTTCCCACGTTTGGACTGCCATCTCGCATCCTTCCTCGCTTCCCTTTCGGGCTTCGCGGGGCTTCGGATAAGACTGCCGTTTCCGACTTCTTACCTGTTATCGTTGCCCTACCCCGGCATCTGCCCCGGAGTCGGTGGCGTCGGTATCTGAGGAGGTCCGCCACCCGGAGGTGGTGCCCCCATACCCGCCGACTGTGGTTGCTTTTGCGCCGACTGTGCCATCCCCACCTTCAAAGTGGCTATGGCCTTCTGGATGAAGGGGCGCATCGCCTCATCCTGAATTCCGCTGAGAATCTTTTCCACGGTCCCCACAGCGGTCTCGATGGGACTCTTCCCCATCTGACCCTGTGCCTGCCCAGCCAGAGCACCAAATGCCGGCCCTGGACCCATCTGGGCTTGTACGTCCGGCGCCATCGGCGGCTGTGTCATTGGAGGCATGAGTTAGAATCCGTTCTCGTTGTTTTGGAGCTTGCCGGTCTTCACGTTGACACTCGTAGCTTTCGGAGTGATCGTGGTCATCTCGCCCTCGTCGATGAATGTACCAACCGGATCGAAGGTTCCCTTGCCCAATTTCGGGGAGGAGGTATGAAGAAAGTGGCCTTGCTCAATCGACTCGGCCATTCCGCTGCTCTTTGCCATGATGATCCCCTTGCGATGGTGTGGAGGGGCGCGGTGAAACGCCCCTCGTTCACTGCTGAAGCCGTAAAACTACTTGCGGCCCTTGGCCTTCCGGCCACCCTTGCGCTTGCCCTTGTGACGAGCCATGGTGTATATCCTTTCCGGGGTTTCCCCCTGGGTTTTTTATTGCAGCCGATTGCTCGGCTGGCGGCCTCCACCGCTGAGGTTCCCCAGGGAAAGATTCTGGGCCTCTCGGACAAAAGAAAAAGCCGCGGACGGGATTTCTCCCACTCGCGGCTGCCGCAATCTCTCCGGTTTCCCGGTAATCGCTACTCTTGCCCTGTCAGAATCATTATCCGTCGCTGAACTTCTGTCAACGACTTTTTGCAGTGCAATGAAAAAAACTACTTGTATGACTTTTTCTGCGTCAGTTGAATGTCCATTATCCCGCCGTTGTCACTTCCTTCAACAACAAGCGTCCACTTCCTCTTAGCCTCGATCGCTGACTGGATCGCCGCCAGAATCTTTGGAATGTCCTGCTCGGCTACCTTCTTGCTCGCCTCTGCCGTGCTCATTTATGGCCGCCCTTCGGTGGTGCGCCAGCTTGTGCCTGAGCCATCGCCGCGGCCTCCATCTTCAATTCCTCATCGTTCTCCTTCTCATCAATGTTCCAGTTGAGAATTTTGAACGTCTGCTTGCGAGATAAGTCGTGGACCTTCCGCATCTGGAAGGCGATCGGGATGCGCTCCTGCTGCTGGATATGAAGCAACGTACCGCGCTCAGTCTTGTAGTGATACCGGCGAACGAACGCCTCAGATTGGATTCCGTCCGGTATAAGCGTCCCTGGCTTGTCGTCCATGTCTTCCCTCGCCAGTCCTGCTGATCCGAGTAACTCCATCCTGCGCTCCGCGTCGTAGAACTGCAAAGCGTCGGCTGCCCACTGCTGACCGATTTCGTCGTTGAACCATTCGACACTTCGGCCCATCACGCGGATCGGCGTGTTCTTCGCCATCTGGATCTTGTCGAGGGAGTCCCCTGAAGGAACCTGCTTCTTCCCAAGGGCATCTCCCACAGCCGATGCGCCGGAACTCTGCTTCATCGACTGGAGGATCTGCGTGTAGATTTGCAGGACGTAGGTCGGAAGCACTGGAGGTGCCTGCCACGTTGGAGGGTGAGGCGCGTTCTGGCTGTAGGTGATCTTCAGGTTCGGTTTGGAACTGTCGATCGCCTTCATCGCCGCCGGATTGATCGCGCTCTTGGCCGCCATCAAAGCCGGACTGATGGCCTTCTTGACCGTCTGGAGCATCCCCGACATCATCTGGTTGAGAATATCCTGCTGGGACATCCACGGCTTTACCACGCTCAATGCGTACTGCTGCCACGGCACTGCGTAGAGTCCAAGGCTGGCGAACGGCTTCTTGCGGTGGAAGTAGGGACTCGGATAGTCGTACAGCGTCACCCTGCCGGCCCTGATGAAAACTCGGCCGCGGGGGTACAGTTTCTTCCCCGGCTCGACCCAGTATCCCCACGCCGCGCCCTTCGGCCCCATCCAAACCCGCTCACGCGATTCGTTGATCGAGTCGTCCTTCCTCCAGAACTCCTGCGTCTCTGCCTGGGGAAACTGGCTCGAATAGGATTGCTTGTCTCCAGCGCCCAGCAACCTCTTCATGCCGGGTGACAGGGGGGGGAACAGTTGAGGCGCTCCCGTTGGACCCTGCACGTCAACCGTGTACCGGCTCTTCTGCTCTTCAGCCCTGACGTACTTCCCCATCGTCGGGTAGGCTCTCTTGATCCATGAGAGTGTCCGCATCCTCCGATAGACTACGCACTCGTCTTCCTGAAGATCGTCGCCCATCCCCAGCCGCAGAATCGAACTCGGCGGCAAAGCCTCCAGACTCAAGTCTCCGTCTGAAGGATCTCCGCTGTCCCCTCTGGCGAACGGGTTCCAATAGAGCTTGGCCGGCGCCGAGGTGAACATCGCCCACATGATGCAGAAAGCCATCCGGCGCTCGTACCCAGACGTTGACACCCAGCCCTTGTTCAAGTTGTTGAGGATCTTCTCGATCTCGGAATACTTCCCGTCGTTGGCAATATCGACGATGTGCGAGACTGGCCGGATGTCTGTGATGAGGCCGATCGTCTCCCAGAACATCGACAGAAACTCGTTGCTGACTGGCTTTGCCCGGTAGGAGGGCATCGCGTCCTTCCACTGCATCCCTACCAGATAGTCGAGAGCGTTTTGAATGTCCCGGAGTTCAGGAACGTCCTGCTGAAGAGCAATACCTTCCTCAACTGCCGCATCGCACCAATCGTTGAGTTGGGTGTAATACTCAAGTCGTGACGTGGTTCGTTTGTCGTCCTCGTCCGGCTTTGGCCTTATCTCCGGGAATTCTTCAATCACTGTGACCCTTTCTTTCTAAAACCAGTTTTCCTTGAGCGCCATCCGCAATTTTTCCTCAATAAACATCTTGAGAGGCATCGGAGGCTCGGAGTTCTTTGCCCTCTCCTTGGCCGGCTCGTACTCGTCTCCGAGGTCAACCACGATACGCCCTGGCGAACGGCTCTCGTATGCCTTGAGGTCTTCCGTGGCCGCCTGCGCTTCCGCCTTGGCCTCGTCCACTTCACACATCTTAGCCCAGACCACGCCAACAAGTTCACTCGAATTTGTAAAATTTTGGCCCAGCTGCTCGAACAGGCGGTTCTTGTCCGTCTCCCCGACAACCATCACATCACCGTCTACCAACTGAAGCAAGACGTTCGCCACCACCGACTCCAGCCCCGTGGCATACCGCCCGTCGAGAGCATCCTTGATCCTCTGAGGAATCTTCAGGGTGATCGTCGTCTGCCCCTCTGGAGACGGAAACTTGGCTGGTCCAACTTTGAAGACTAGCTTCGGGTTGCTGGCATAGAAGTCTGCCGTATCTGTCCATCTGTGATTTGAGTTCTCGGGGCAGATCAACCTTCCCTCTGTTGCGAGAATCTGGACCTGCTTACCTGTTTGTTTTTCGCATAAACTGCAAGCGAATTCTGTCTTCAGTGTCGGCATTATTTCCTCTCTTTCATGCTGCTCTTGCGAATTCTCCGTGTAGTTGTTTGACTGCCTCACAATATACTGCGTGGGATAATCATTTCTTGGGGTGTCATCAGAACCTCCAGTTCTTGTTGGCGATTTTTACCGGGAGTTCACCGCTCCCGACACCCCTATTCTACTCCTAATCTGTGGCATCTTTCTCCTCCTCTAACTCGTGGTTCCTGGGTTCGTGTACGGCTGAAGTTGGACCGTTGGAACTTTCCAACTCGTTCCATTGTTCGGGCAAAACACCGGAGAGTTATGGTACGCAACACACTCCCCGTTCACCCACGCTACGGGAAGAATCGTCCCGCACGATACGCACCTCACTGACTGATAGGCTACTGGCTGCATCTTTCCCCTTCTGTTACTCTTCGATTGGATTGCACTCGATCGTGGGGATCAAGTACGTCCGGTTGTCATTGGGACAGTATCCCGTAATTTCGTGCTTCGCTGTCCATTTTGAGATATCCCCTGAGAAGTCTCTGTTTACCGCAAACATCAAAGCTATTCCGCAATGACGGCAGATCACTCGTTCTGGAAGTCCTACCGGGTTCATTCTCTCCTCCTGTTACTCCAAAATTTGGACTCAGAAAGTCTTTGGGTTGATCTCATACACCGACGCGATAAAATCTTCTTGCCTGCCGACGATGAATAGAGTGTTGTGTTTTTTGTACAGGAAATTCAGCGTAGGAATATCCGCGCTGAAGCGTTCTTGAGGCATCGCCTTCGCCCACATCCGGTTAAAATCCCCAAGAGTTACAAAGCAGATCTTCATCTGGTTTTCCATTGTTCCCCTCCCTATCTTCTTATCCAAAACTCTTCGTAGAGCAGTATCCCGATCATGACACCGCCCACGATAACAACTACCATCCATCCACCATTTTCCATCTCTTCCCCTCGGTTACTGGTAAAGCCAACTGTTCTGGTCGTCCGACTCCATATCTTCCTGCTCGGCCTCGTACTGCGCCATCGACTCCGCTGTGATCTCTTCTGGTGCTACCCCATCCTCGTGCATCCTGGCCGCCGTCCCCGTTCCATCAAATACCGGGCTGTAGTCCGTTAACTGATAATCTGACGGAACCCGCCTCTTCCCCACCCCCTTCAAGTTCACCAC